>OCVV012861153.1_pt1 | contig 22058 bp, 18 predicted proteins | sample 1539721 | NCBI WGS metagenome assembly OCVV01 (sample SAMN02144230, study PRJEB22623) | gut metagenome | biome: sheep rumen | host: Ovis aries | place: New Zealand
GGAGTAATTATGGGACTTGCTTCTGCAGGATTATTTGGAGCTATGGGTAAGATTTTCACTTAATCTATTTTAATATAAATAAAATCAAGAAATAACAAAACCAAACATTACATAAAGTAAAATTAAATAGAATAAATATAAAAATAGAGGAATTATTCTTCCTCTATTTCTTTTTCTTCTTCTTTTTTATAATCTATATATCTAATTAAAATACTCTTTATTAAAAAATAAACGGTTATTACTATAATGCATCCTACTTCGTATTTTGAAATATAGATGTAGCTTTTAGAAAATAGGTTTACTAGAATTAATGTAATTAAAGATAATAAAATTAATTCTAGTCCATGACTTCCTAACAATATATTAGTTTTTTGATAACTAACTTCAATTAATATAAGTCCTGCTATTCCTAAAACATATTGTAATATTGTGATTGTTTTAAAATAAGTATCAAATCCAATAAACTCATATCCAACAATTAGTAGATACATATATACTAACATTAGTATTCCGATTATTATGTTCTTAAATATCTTGGTATAAGAAGGACTTCTTTTAAGTTTCATGTTAAATCTAATATGATCTATCTCTTCTTTTATCACAGATAATTGTTTATCAGTAATTTTTATTTCTTTATTGTCTTTTCTTTCGTTCTTTTTGTCAGGCACTTTTTAGTCCTTTCATAAAATATTATAATTCAAATTCATATACTAACATTGAAAGTAATGTAATTGGAGCAGTTTCTGTTCTTAAAATTCTTTTTCCAAGTGAAACGCATTTAGCTCCATTTGATATAAATGCTTCCAATTCTTTATTGTCTACCCCACCTTCAGGGCCAATTATAATTGCTACATTTTTTATTTGTTCTTTTGATAATTCTTTTAACACATCTTTTAAAGTTTGTTTTGATTCATTTTCATATGCAACTAATACTAAATCAAAGTCTGACATTCTATTTAATAACTCTTTTGTGTCAATAGTAAACTCTACTTTAGGAATCATATTACGTTTAGATTGTTTTGCTGCACTTTCAGCTATCTTATTCCAACGAGTATTCTTTTGATCTTCATTTTTAATTTTTGCTATAGAAAATCTCATTTCAACAGGTACTATTGAACTTACGCCTAATTCAGTAGCTTTTTCTATTATACATTCTAATTTATCTGCTTTTGGTAATCCTTGGAACAATGTAATGTTTATAGGTAACTCTGTAGATGGTATTTCTTCAATGATTTTACATATAACCTCTTCACTACTAATACTAATTATTTCAGATAGATATTTTAAATGTGAATCACTATTTGTTGTATATATCTTTGTTCCTATTTCCATTCTTAGTACATTTTTTATATGATTAACATCTTCACCATTTATAATTGCTTTATCATCTGTAAAATTATTGTTACTTATAAAAAAATTATACATAGAGCATCCTTAATTTCTAAACTATAATAATTTTATCATATTAAAATAAAAAAACAAATACATTATTATTTTTTTATTACAAAAACAGCCAATTGATTGAAGCGTGATATTATCTTTATTACAATATAAAATGAATTAAAAAGACTAACGAAGAAGGATATATTAATGGTAATTTATTACAATAAAAATGAAGGTTTAGAACTTCAAGCTGATGAAATAATAAATAGTCTTAATAAGGAAATAGATACTCAAAAGGTTCAATTAGATAATGTCTTAAAATGCCTTGAAGATATTAATGGTTTAATTCAAACTAGTGACAGTCTGGATAATGCTTCAGAGCTTACTTCCCTTTTGATGAATTTAAAAGAAAATTTTAACTATTTACGTGATACTATTGCTAATCTAAAGAAACTAAGAGAAATGATGAATTCTATTAGAATTTCTTATATAGGAAAAGATATTACTAAAACTAAGAAATTTGATATGAATGTAAATCAATTTAACGATTTAGCAACTGAAGTAAATAATCATATTCTAGAAGATAATGTTAAGATCAATAATTTCTATGCTGAATATGTTAAAAATAGTGACTTTATATATAATCCTGCAAGTACAAAAGTTGGAAAAGATGAAAGTGCTGAAAAAATAAAAAAATTAAGCAGTATTCTAGGAAACGATGACTCATCTGAAGAAGAAATTAAAGATAATAAAATTCTTCTTATTTCTGCTCGCAAAGGTGTTGTTGAATTACCATATACAGTAAGTGAACTAAATAAAGCAAAATCTAAGAATGGATATGATTCTTTACAAGAAACAATTAAAAAAGAATTTACTGTTCCAATTAGTAGATACAGAAATGCTTCAATTGCAAGATTCAGAGAAGGTTTTAATCTAATGAGAAAACGTGAAGGTAAAGGTTTAGTAGCTTCAATGGATTTAGCCTTAGAGCTTACCTTTAAATCATTATTAAATCCAGCCATTATCACTGCTTGTAAATCAGTAAATGAATTAGACATTTATCTTGATTGTTTAAAATCTAACGAATTAGAAAAGTTCGATATATTTGAAATCAAATATGAAGTTGCTCCTCATAAAAGTACAGTATTTGATGAATAATACTTACTAATCATATTAAATATATAAAAAAATACACCAACTCTTGTTGGTGTATTTTAATATTTTATTATTTTATTATTTTATTATTTTATTAATTTTATATTTTTATATTTTTTTATGATCTTTTACTCATCATCACCTTCTTCATCTTCATCGTCTATTTCTTCATAATCTTCAGAATCTTCAGAATCTTCTTCAATATCATCATTATCTGTGTTTGTATAGTTCTTTTCTTCTGTTTCTCCATCTGAATCTAAACCATATTTCTTAAGATGAATACCAAGCTCCGCCTCTGTTCTTTTTAAATGTCTTTCTATTTCTTTATCTTCCCTTTTTCCCATCCAGAAGTATATTGCAAATATCACAATAACAAAACTAATTGCACCAAATGATGTTTTAACATTTAATATAAATTTTCCTATACCATCAATCTTGTTGCTATATTTACCTCTAATGTTTTCAAATCTTACTTCATTACCATCTTTATCATTATTGTTATCACCTTTGGTAACAAAAAACTTATTATTGTTAACATCTTTTATTTCTATTACTCTGTGAGTAATATCTTTTCCTTCACCATTAGAAAAAGTAATAATATCATCAACATTTATTGATTCAGCATTTTCTACTTTATCAACTAATATAATGTCTCCTACTTCTAAAAATGGTTCCATACTACCAGAAGATACAATATAAGTTCTATAGCCAAATATAGTAACCACTTGATTAGGATGTGTTATTTTTTGAAAAACTATATATAAATTAAATAGAACAATAATAATTAATATTGGTGAAAGAATAAATTTAAAGATTTTTTTAAATTTATTTCTAGTATCAATTTTATCTTTTAATTCTCTTTTGTTATAATATTTCATTTATTCCTCTTTAGAATGTTTATGAAGCTTTCTCCTTGCTTTTCTTATTTGTAGCTCTGTATTTTTATATTGTTTAACAATTCTAAATACAGAAAATCCAATAAGCACAAAAGCAATTAAAAAAATAATTTTATGATTATCTATTGTATTTCCAAAATAATATAAGAATCCACTCTTAATATGTGATGTTTCGCCTTCATTTGTAACTATGCTCCAATTAACCTGTGTAGACTTGTAAATTGAAGAAACTAGGTTAATGCATATAGGAAGAAGTCCTAACAATAATAGATAATCAAACTTTTCTAATCTAATTATCTTTGGTTTTCTAGGAATTCTTTTTGCTTCCATAACATTTTCCATTTATTTCACCTCTTGGATTTAATATATCAAATCAATTTTGTATTTTCAACCCTAAAATTATACAAATTTTCAATAAAATATAATATAATAGAATCATAAATAACATTTGTTAATTACTATAAAATTTATAAAAAATAAAAAGGAGATATATATGGATCAATTCTTATCAAATATTCATTCATCTAGTATTACACTTACAGAAACATTTGCAGGTATCCCAGGTGTTAATGTAGCAACTCCAATCATTGCTTTAGTAATAGCTGCTTATCTTGCACTATTTGGATACAAATTAAAGAAAGTAACTTTAGCAATTGTATGGTTTATTTTTGGTTTTATATTAGCAAGTACTATTTTGCCTATGGCTATTGATGGAATTAGTGTAGCAATAATTCTTTTAGTTGGAGTTATTTTAGGTTGTATTTTTGCATTCCTTGGATTTCAAATTGAACAAGCGGCTATATTTGTTGCAGTTACATACCTTGCCTTTTCAATGTTAAGTAAGTTTATACATGTTGATCAAGAAATAATCAATTTTGTTATAAAAGGAATAATATCTGTTGTTCTAGGTGGTATAGCATTAAGTTATACCAAGCCAATATTTATTATTGTTGCAAGTTTATATGCTGGAAGTTTAGTATATATTTATTTACCAGAGTTGGTTCCTATGTCATATTCTTTAGCATTAATTATAGGAATAGCAGTTACTGTTGTAGGAATTGCAACACAATTTAGTATTACTCTTAAAGATGATTAAAAGGAGATAATAATGTTTAAATTACATTCTGAGTATAAGCCTACTGGTGACCAGCCAGAAGCAATTGAATATCTTTCAAATGGAATAAAGTCTGGTAAAAAATATCAGACTTTATTAGGCGTAACTGGATCAGGAAAAACTTTTACTATGGCCAATATAATCCAAAATGTTCAAAAGCCTACTATTGTTTTAGCTCATAACAAAACCTTAGCCGGACAATTATATTCAGAATTTAAAGAGTTCTTTCCTGAGAATCGTGTTGAATATTTCGTTTCATATTATGATTATTATCAACCAGAAGCCTATATTCCACAATCAGATACTTACATAGAAAAAGATGCATCTATAAATGATGAAATAGATAAACTAAGAAATTCTGCAACAGCTGCTCTTTTTGAAACAAGAGATGTTATTATCGTAGCCTCTGTTTCTTGTATCTATGGTTTAGGAGATCCTATCGACTACGAAAACATGATAGTGAGTTTACGTCCTGGAATGAAAGCTGAAAGAAATACTATTCTAAAAAAACTAATTAATATGCAATATGATAGAAACGAACTAGATTTTAAAAGAGGTACTTTTAGAGCTAAAGGTGATGTAGTAGAAATCTATCCTTCAAACGAATCTGAAAAAGGAATCAGAGTTGAATTTTGGGGTGATGAAATTGAAAAGATTTCTGAAATTAACGCTACAACAGGAAAAGTTATTGCTACTCGCCCACATGTTATGATTTATCCAAATTCTCACTATGTTACAACCTCAGACAAAATGGAAAGAGCTTTAAACTCTATTGAAGAAGAAATGAAAGAACAAGTAAAGTTCTTCAAAGATAATGGCAAATTAATTGAAGCGCAAAGAATTGAAGAAAGAACAAATTTTGATTTAGAGATGATGAGAGAAACAGGTTTTTGTTCAGGAATAGAAAACTATTCTCGCCATATATCTGGAAGAGCTCCTGGCTCTGCCCCATTTACTCTTTTAGATTATTTGCCACCAGATTATCTAATGTTAATAGACGAATCACATCAAACTATTCCACAAGTAAGGGCTATGTATAATGGTGACCGTGCAAGAAAAGAAATGTTAGTAAAATATGGCTTTAGATTACCAAGTGCATTTGATAATAGACCTCTTAAATTTAATGAATTTGAGGATAGATTAAATCAAGTTATATTTGTTAGTGCTACACCAGCTGAATATGAATTACAGCATTCTGAAAATAATATTGCAGAACAAATCATTAGACCTACTGGATTATTAGATCCTAAGATAACAGTAAAACCTATTGATGTCCAAATAGATGATCTAATTGAACAAATACATATTAGAGAAAAGAAAAATGAACGTGTTCTAGTTACTACGCTTACTAAACGTATGGCTGAAGACTTAAGTAAGTATTTAGGAGAGCTTGGAATTAAAGTTAAATATTTACACTCTGATATAAAAGCTCTTGAGAGAATGGAAATTATTAGAGACCTAAGAATGGGTAAATTTGATGTATTAGTAGGAATTAATCTTTTAAGAGAAGGCTTGGATATTCCAGAAGTTTCATTAGTTGCAATATTAGATGCTGATAAAGAAGGCTTTTTACGTTCTGAAAGATCTTTAATTCAAACAATAGGAAGAGCTGCAAGAAATACAGATGGTGAAGTAATCATGTATGCTGATGAACTTACTGATAGTATGGATAAAGCTATTTCTGAAACAAATCGAAGACGAGAGCTTCAAATGGAATATAATAAAGCACATGGTATCACCCCTACTACTATTAAGAAAGACATAAGAGAGACTATAAAAGCTTCATACGAAGTTGAAAAAGATGCTGTTGACTATATTAAAGAACATGAAACATTAGAACAAGCTATTGATAGATTAACAGATGAAATGATTGCAGCTGCCCAAAATCTTGAGTTTGAAAAAGCAGCAGAGCTACGTGATAAGATAAAAGAATTAGAAACAAACTTAGCAATTTAGGAGAAATATTATATGAAAATCAAAACCGAATTTGATATTAATGATTTTAACCTTATAAAAAAATACTTGATTCCTAACAGAAACTTTATACATGTATTAGCACTATTAATACTAGTATTCTCTATTTTTACAAATCAGGTTTTTGTGGGCTTTATAATAGGTGTTCTTGGAGTAATAGTAATGGAAGTGTTACTATTTGTTTCTTCTAAAAAGATTACTAAAGTTATGAAAGAACGTTTTAAAGAATCTTTGAATGGTAAAGATAAATTAGAAATAGATATAGACTTTCAAGATGATAGCTTAATTTCACATAGCAATAATACAAATTCTACTTTAAAAATGAACTATGCTGATTTAAAAAAGTTAATACTAAGTGATAAATATAGTTTACTATTTACAATAGGAAATCTATTTCTAATAATTGAAACATCAAAAATTTTAGAAAATAAATTAGACGAATTTCTTTTAAATAAAAATCCTAATTTAAAAATAAGATAATAATTTTACCATAATTATCTTTTATATTATTATAAGACTTCTAATAAAAAATAAAGCATCTCAATGAAATGGATGCTTTATTTTTTATTTGTTTTATTTGTTTTTATTTGTTTTTATTTGTTTTTATTATTTAAATCTTTTTTAACTATTCTTATAATTCATAATTTATTATTTATTATTAATTATTTATTTCTTATTTTTTAGTCATCATAATTAAATGTTGAAATATCACCATCTGTTAATGTTGAATTACTTGATGCATAAAAATAGTAATTTCCATCACTAGTTTTTAAAATGATACATTGCTTTACATCTCCTCTTGTAGAAGAATCTTGAGCAAAATCATGAGTACCTTTTGACCAAGTACAGCTTTCACCATTGTATGTACCAGTTCCATTTTCTTTCAAAACTAATGTATCACCTTCTACAGATGCTTCTCCCTCATATTTACCATATTTTATTGTATAATTTCCTAATGAAATTCCGCTTGTTGATGTACTCTTTGAGATTGTATTTGAAACTGTATTTGATAAACTTGTTGTGTTTGTCTCTCTTGTTGTGTTTGATGAAACAGAATTTGTTGTTGTACTATTAGATGATGTTGTAGTATTAGAACTTGTAAAGTTAAATCCAAAAATGTCTTCAATTTCATTGAAATCATATTCATCTTCTATTTCTTCTACAACATTAGTGTAATAGTCATATCCATCAGAAATAGTCTTCGATGCATTACTATATGTAGCAATTCCAAGGCCCATTACTCCAAGTATAGGTAATATAACTAATGCTCCTATTAAAGCTCCAAACATAGATAAGATAGAAATAATTAAGGCAGTAATAGCCATTCCTTTTCCACCCTTTTTCTTAGCAAGAACTACAATAGATAGAATTATTGAAACAAATCCAAATAATCCTCCTACTAGGAATATACTTGTAAAGAATGCAAGTATAGATAATATTAAAGCAACTATTGCCATTCCTTTTTTCTCACTTTGAGGATTTGTTCCTTGATCTTCAGTTTGATTAGAAGTATATGTAGTGTTTTGTTGATTATTTGAAGTATTATAATTTGTATTGTTATTATTATCACTATAAGTATTAACTACTTGATCAGGAATTTCTGCCTTTGGTTCTTCAACATTGTTAGTCTCAACAACAGGTTCTGTCGTTTGAACTTCAGGCTCTTCAGCTACAGGTACTTCTTCTGACTTAGTTTCAACAACTGGTTCAGAGCTAGTATCTTCTGTTTTTGTTTCTTCAACTGGTTCCTCAGCTTTAGTTTCAACTACTTCTTCTTTAACTTCTTCTGTTGAATTTGATTCGGTTTCAGTTACTTCATCTTTTTTCTTGTTTTCATCATCACTCATTTGTATTCTCTCCTTTATAAAAATTTATAAATCATTATAGTAATTTATAAAACTACTATTATTATTTATCATTTTCAAAAATATTTTTAAACTCTTCCTCATTAATCTTTTCTTTTTCAATAAGTAATTTAGCAACAATATCTAATTTATCTTTATGAGCTCTTAAGATTTCTTGAGCTTTACTATAGGCATCATCCATGATAATTCTTACTTCTTTACCTATTGCATCTTGCATATCAGGTCCTAAAAGTTGTAATTGACTATACATATCACTATTTTGGTCAAGAGACATAGGTCCAATCTTATCATCCATACCATAAATAGTAATCATATCTCTTGCAATTTTCATAGCAACTTCAAGGTCATTAGAAGCACCAGTAGAAATATCATTTAAAGCAACTTTTTCTCCTGCTCTACCACCCATTAAAGATATTAATTTTTCTTGCATTTCTGTTTTAGATACATAGAATTTATCTTCAATAGTTTTATACATTGTATAACCACCTGCAACTCCACGTGGTACAATAGAAACTTCCTTAACCATATCTTGAGTTGGTAAATATTTTGAAACAACAGCATGTCCTGCTTCATGATAAGCTGTAAGTTCTTTATCCTTTTGAGATACAACTTTGTTGTGTTTCTCAAGTCCAACAGTAACTTTCTTTACTGCATCTTCAATATCAACACTATTTATTGCTTTATGTTTTCTCTTAGTTGCATATATAGCAGCTTCATTAAGAATATTTGCAAGTTCAGCACCACTAAATCCTGCTGTATCACCTGCAATTGCTTTTAAATCAACATCTTTATCAATCTTCTTGTTTTCTGCATGAAGTTTTAATATAGCTTCTCTATCACCAATATCAGGTAATCCAATATTGATTCTTCTATCAAATCTTCCTGGTCTAAGAAGTGCTTCATCAAGCATTTCTGGTCTATTTGTAGCAGCTATAACTATAACACTTTGATCAGTACCAAAACCATCCATCTCAACTAATAATTGGTTAAGAGTTTGGTTATTTTCACTATCTCCACCTATCGCATTTTCTCTTCTAGAACCAATTGCATCAATCTCATCTATAAAGATTATACATGGTGAAATCTTTTCAGCTTTCTCAAATAATTTTCTTACTCTTGAAGCTCCAAGACCTGCAAACAATTCAACGAATTCAGATCCACTCATAGAAATAAATGGAACATCTGCTTCACCTGCAATAGCCTTAGCAATTAATGTTTTACCAGTACCAGGTTTACCACAAAGAAGAACTCCTTTTGGTACCTTTGCTCCCATTTCAGAATATTTATCAGGATATTTTAAGAAGTCTACAACTTCTATCATTTCAGCTTTTTCTTCATTCAAACCTGCAACATCATCAAATGTTACTTTATCACTTGAAACAGAAGGATCATATACTTTGCCTTTATCTCCTAATCCTTGCATTTGGAATAAAAGAATGAACATTATAAATATTAAAAGCATTGGGAAAATACTTATTAATACTTCACCTACTGATAGTAAAGGATTTCTCTTCTTTAATACAAATTCAAAGTTCTTTCCTTCTAATTTTTTCTGTTGAACTAACTCTATAAAAGATTCAGTATCAGGAATCTGAGCAGTTTTCTTATCCTCAGACTTAAGTTCAAAAGTACTATAATACTTTTCATTAGGGCTAGCTTCCTCTTGAACTTCATTGTTATTTTCTTTTTGTTCAATCTCGTTAGTAGAACCAGCTACTTCATTTTCAGCAGTAGTATTTGCTATTAACTCATTTACATAGTTAGCATAATCTTCTGATTTCATAGCTTCATCAATATCTTCTTTGTAAGATAACTTAACAGATGATGCTCCAGAAACCATCTCAATTTTTGCAATTTTGTCTCCATCGATGTCTTGAATCAATTGAGTATATGAGACTTCTTCCGCATCTTTATGGTTGTTTTTATAATAAGTATATCCTGAAAAGCCAATTGCAATTATTAATATTATTGAGATAATTGTAAAGAACTTTTTCTTACTTCCACCATTATTAGAATTATTTTTCTTTTTATTATTATCTTTTTCCTTCTTTTCTTTTTTATTTTTTTCGTGAATATTCATTTCTTCATTTTCGTCTTGCATGTATTCAAATTCCTTTCAAGCAATAATTACATCCCTTTAAAGTTAGCCTGTGGTTCAGGTTTTTGATCATCATTTGTTTTCTTTTTTCTCTTCTTTTCTGTTTCTCGATCTTTTTTCTTAACTGCTTCTTTTTCCTTTTCAGCTTCAGCTTCTACTTCTTCTAATTCTATTTGCTCTTTAATCTCTTCTTTAATAGTTTTAATTTTTTGCATATTCTTTTGCATTTTATCATTTTTATAAATTAGATATAAGCTTGCTGAAATATACAAATAAGAAATAATTGTAAATAGTATATCAAAATGTATAATTTGAAAACCTGTAAATACTCTAACTATTTTGTAAATTAATTGAAGCACAATAGGAAGAGTAATTGCTGAAAAAGCTATATTTAGAACTTTACCATATGATAATTTAATTCCCATTATTTTAGCTAAAATAAAACCAAGTAATGCAAATGTTAGAACATTAAATAAATTTAATAAATAATTGCTAAAAAGAAATCCAATAAATATTGATGTAACCATTCTAGCAGAAAAAGTATTATTTACAGCATTTATAAGTTCTTGTTTATCAATTACATCTTTTAGCCCAAAATTATTAGTAAGATCCTCATAACTATAGCTAATACTATTGTCTAAACTATAGAATATTATTCTATTAGAGTAAACTCCAATAAATACTCCATTATAATTCTTATGTTCATCTGGAATAGTATCTGGAGCTTCTTTATTACTTAATAATACCTTGGTTTTGGTATCATATGCAGTATTACTTATTTCATTACCAAAAACAGTATTTAATATATTATTAAGAAAATAAGAATCTTCATTAATTATATCTTCGTCCCAATTAATAGAAAACTTATTATTCTCTATTTTAAAATCAGGCAATTTTTCTACTTCTTTAATAAAATCACTTTTTAAATAGTTTAAACATATAACTGAGACAATAGTAACAATTAAAGTATAAATGGCAATTAATATAGTAAAATAATATAAACCATTAATAAATTTTTGTTCAGTTAAAACATTGTATTTATCAATGTCTTTGATACTCAAAATAAATCTTTTAGGAAAAGAAAAGTTAGATTTATTTTTCATTACAATAACTCTCTTTCATTATATTTTTGTTATTTCTACTCCATCAGGTGTATCTTTAATTAAATATCCTTTATCCTTAATTTCATCACGAATATCATCAGCTAATTTATAATTTTTTTCTTTCTTTGCCATTAATCTTTTTTCTGATAATTCTAATATCTCATTTGGAATATCTTCTTTATCATTTGATAAATACTTTTCTGAATTTTTTAAATCTAAACCAAACACCATATCCATCTTGTCTATTAGTTTTTGGAAATCTTTTGATTTACGTTCATCCCTAGCTATATCCCACATAATTCCTGCAGCAAGAGGCATATTTAAATCATCATTTATTGCTTCATGGAACTTTTTCTCTAATTCATCTAGTTCTTTCTTTGAAATTTTCTCTTTTCCATCTTTGTGAGATAAATATCCTCTACGTAATCTATTTAACGCTTTTTGTGCAGCCATAATTCCGTCAAAAGTAAAATTTAATTTATTTCTATAATGACTTGAATAGCAGAATAGTTTATAAGCTAAAGGTTCTACTCCTTTTTCTTTCAAATCATCAATAGTATAAATATTTCCAAGAGATTTTGACATCTTGCCACCATCTACTTGTAAAAACTCAACATGCATCCAACGATTAGCTGGATTATGTCCAAAAGAGCCTTTGTCTTGAGCGATTTCATTTTCATGGTGAATAGGAATATGATCAATTCCACCAGTGTGAATATCAAAATGTTCACCAAGGAATTTTCTTCCCATTGCACTACACTCAATATGCCAACCTGGGTATGATCTTCCCCAAGGACTATCCCATTGCATGATGTGGTTTGCTGGAGATTTTATCCATATAGCGAAATCTTGAGGATTTCTTTTCTCAGGATCAACTTCGATTCTTGCTCCAGCTTCTTGATCTTCTACTTTATTATTAGAAAGTACTGGATACTTATCTAGCTTTGATGTATCAAAATAGATTCCTTTTGAAGTCTCATAGCCATAACCATTTTTTACAATCTCTTGAACCATTTCAAGCATTTCAGGAATATTGTCAGTAGCTCTAGTTATAACTTCTGGTTTATCAATATTTAAAGAATCAATATCTTTCATAAAAGCATCTATATAAAAAGCTGCAATATCCCAAGGATTTTTTCCTTCTCTTTTAGCTGCTTTCTCCATCTTATCTTCTCCGCTATCTGCGTCAGAAGTAAGATGGCCAACATCTGTTAAATTCATAACATGTTTAGTTTTATATCCATTATATTTAAACATTCTTCTTAAATTATCCATGAATATATAAGCTCTCATGTTTCCAATATGAGCATAACCATAAACTGTTGGCCCACAAGTATATATAGATACTTCATTTTTCTTAATAGGTATAAACTTATCTTTTTCATGAGTTAATGTATTGTATAATTTAATATCCATATATTATTAATCTTTCTTCATCCTTTATTTTATATTCTTAAATTTAATTTTTTTACGAGTCATCTGCATCTGGTTTAGGAGGTTTAGTTGTATTTGTAACTGTATTATGACTCGTTTCATTTGCTGGAGTAGTATTTGTACTAGGTGGTGTATCAGAACCAGAATATGTATTAATTGTAATTACTATGGTAGAACCTTTTGGCGCTGAAGTAGCACTTTGTTTTAATACGGCTCCCTTAGGTTTTGACTTGTCTTGTCCTTTCTTAGAAGAATCGACTTCAAAGCCTGCTTTCTTTAATTCTTGTTCAGCTTGTGCCTGCATCTTTCCAACTACATTTGGAACAGATATTTCAGGAGCTGAAACATGTATATCACATTTGTCTGTTGGAGCAGTAGTAACCTCTTGTTTTGGAGACCATTTAGCATTTTCTTCGGTATCAAGTTTAACTCCAAATACCTTGGTTTCTTTCTCTCCACAAAATTCAGTTGCAAGTTTACCACTTTCCTTACATACTTCACATGAACTATGTCCTGTACATGTTCCTGGAAGTGAATCTTTATTAAAGATTTCAGAATAAGTATTTGCACAAGAGTCAGTTGCTATTTTTCCAGAATCTTTACAAATTCTTCTAGATACTATTCCTTCAGGTTTGTCAAAATCCTTCTTTTCTAATCCTTCATCAACTTTTTGCATTACTCTAAACCAAATTTGTCCAGCAGGGTTTCCTCCACCATTACATCCATTATAGAATGCTGCATTATTTGCATCATTTCCATACCAGCAAGCTGCTGCATAGTAAGGAGTAAAACCACAGAACCATCTATCAATATAGTTATCAGTTGTTCCTGTTTTTCCTGCGACACCCATTCCACCTAAATAATTAGCAAATGTTGAAGCAGTACCACTTTGTACCGGTCCTTTTAGAAGTGATATTTCAATATAAGCATTTTGTTCAGACATCATTCTAGTAGATTCTTGTTTTGCAGAAATAACTTCTTCATCATTATTATTAACTACTTTAGTATAGAAAGTTGGTGTTATATAAATTCCTTTATTAACTATCATTGCATATGCTGCTGCCATTTGAACAGGGCTTGCACTGGCACTACCTAATGCAAATGTTAATCCAGTAACATCTGGGTCAACTGGAATTCCAAGTTTGCCTAAGAATTCAGCAGGCATTTCAGTTCCCATAATAGATAAAAGCTTAACTTCAGGAACATTTAATGATCTAGTTAATATAAATCTCATATTACATATGCCATGGCTTCCACCATCATCGTTTTTAACTCTATAGCCTCCAAATGATGTGCCATTTACATCGTAGAATAATGTAGATGCTGTAATATATCCATTTTCAAGTCCTGGTGCTATAGTAGCAATTGGTTTAAATGCAGAACCAACCATTCTCTTCGCAGTTCCTCTATTAAATCCTAATGTAGTATTGTTCTCTCCTAATCCTCCACATTCAGCTACTACATATCCAGTTGATGGTTCAATTAAAGCCATTCCTGATTGAGATATTCTTTCTTCTTTTCCAGAAGATGTTTTTCCTCTTGCTGTTGAACCATATGCAACATATTTTTTATTTGCAAATACTTCTTCCATTTTTGATTGAAGTGAAGTATCTACAGTTGTATATATTTTATAACCACTATTAATTAACAATTCTCTTGCTTCTGAATAGCTTAAATCTTTTTGATCAGCTAATTCTTTTGCAATTTGGTCAATTGCTGCAGCAGTATGATATGAAAGCTTATTGCTACCATTTGAAACTTCACCTTTAGAAAAGCCTAGGCCATTTTCAGTCTCTTCTACTGCTGCTTTATATTCATCATCAGTTATTTTTCCTAACTCATGCATTTTGTTTAAAGTAGTCTTGGTTCTCTTTTTAATAGAGTCCATAATCTCATCATGTTTTTCTGTAGTAAATGGATTATAGTTGTTTGGTGCATGATTTATACCAGCAATAAATGCTGCTTGGGCAGGTGTTAAGTCTTTAGCTTCTTTGTTAAAGTAATAATTTGCAGCAGCTTCAACACCTCTTATTTCAAGTCCATTAGAAGCAGATCCTAAGAAAATTCTATTTAGGTATCTAGTTAGTATCTCATCTTTAGAAAGCATATCTTCAACTTGATAAGCTCTAGACCACTCTCTAATTTTTCTTTGAACACCACTAACACCACTTCTTGAGTCATCCTTCATAGTAATCTTTACTAATTGTTGTGTTATAGTACTTCCACCAAAAGAGCTGTTTCCACGATGAATAATAAAGTTTGCAATAGCTGCAGCTGTTCTCTTAAAGTCAACACCATGATGGTCATAATATCTCTCATCTTCAATAGCAATAAACGCATCTGGTACCTTGCTCATTTCAGATAATTCGATTTTCTTATTAATCTCATCACCAGTTAACCTTACAAGCTCATTTCCATTCTTATCATAAATTATTGAGCCAGCTTCACTTAGAAGTTCTTCTCTGGTTATTGCCCATTTATCAGTTTTAAATATTGCATATACAACAGCAACTGCGGCAATTACGGCAAGTATTCCTAAAATAAATAATGTTAAAATTATTCTTTTTAAGATTCTAAACTTCTTTTTCTTCTTTTTTTCTTTTTTCTCTTTTTTTACAGACTTTTTACCATTTTTGTATTTAGTATCATCTGTAGTTTCAGCTTCATCTTCAGAAGATTTATTTTTCTTCTTTATTTTTTTATCTTGCTTAAGCTGTGCACGTTTTTTTACTTTACTCAAATTAGAGTCCTCTTCATCATTAATATCATCATCTCTTGTTTTAATAGAAAAATCTTTATATATATTAAAGTCTTCTTCCACATCTTCATCAGTACTTGTAATGTCTTCAACTATTGGATTTCCTTTTTCTATTAATTCATCTTCTATATCTTCTTTATAGTCTTCATCAAATTCGGAATCAATTCTATCCACAACAGTTTCATTATCGGCATCATCATCCATTAAAATAACTTGTGGTTCTTCATGAGTTTCTATTTTTTCATTAGTTTCTTCATCTTCAATTTTTGATTCATCAATATCTTTTTTAGAATTTTCAGAGCGCAAAAAATCATAAGCTTTCCACTCTTCTGCTTCTTGTTCTTTTTCTTTCTTCTTCATAGCTGCTTCAGAAAGCCTAGTCTTTTTGTCATTCTCTTTATACCTATAATTCTTCTTTTTCTTATTTCTCTTACTCATTTATCTTTCCTTAATGTGAATATATAAAATTTCACCTATAAAAATACATGTGTATTATATTACAAAATTGTTATGATTACAACCTTAGAAGAATATTTATAAAATATTTTTATCTATTGATATTAAAGGAATTGCGCCTTGTGATATAAGATAATTTGTTCCAAGAGAATTTTTAGAAAAAATGCTTCCAGGAACAGCATAAACATCTCTTCCTTGTTCTATTCCAAGATACCCTGTGATTAAACTTCCAGACCTTAGTCCAGCTTCAACAACTATAATAGATTCACAAAGGCCACTTATTATCCTGTTTCTTATTGGAAATTTATCTGGAGTAGCTTTTTCTTCTGGTAAATATTCTGAAATAGCTAGGCCTCCATTATTAATGATATACTTGAATAAATTTATGTTTTCTCTCGGATAAATATTATTAAATCCTGACCCTAAAACACAAATTGTTCTACAATGATTATTTAATGCACCCATATGAGCATAAGTATCAATTCCAGTAGCCAATCCTGAAACTATCACAAATCCTTCATTAGATAGATTAGTGCTCAATCTTTTGCTTATAAAATTACCATAATTAGATGATTTTCTAGTACCTACTATGCTAACACATTTCTCTCTCAATAGCTCAATATTTCCTAAACAATAAAGTTGTTTAGGAGGATTTTTAATATTTTTTAAATTATAAGAATATTGGTCATCATTTACTTTAATTGTTGTTATCTTCATATTTTACTCCACAAAAAAGAGGCTATCGAAATAGCCCCTTAAAATTTAATTTGATAACCATTTTTTATATTCTTCAATAATTTTATTTGCAACTTCTTCTTGAGTTATATGTGAAGTATCACACACATAATCATAATTTGACAAATCTTCTTTATGAACATTATATAATTTAAAATAACGCTCATTTTCTAGATTAAATCTTTTTATCAAATCTTGCTTTTGCTCTTCTAAAGTTTTGAAACTTTCAGTCTCTTTTCTATCTGGATCATTAAAAGCTCTGTTAGCTGCAACATCTATATCAACTTTTAAATAAACTTTAAATGATTCTGGAACAGCATACCATCCGAAGTCTTGCATCAATTATAAAATTATCATGATCCTTGGCATATATTGCACAACTTTTTTCAACTTCTTGATCAATTTCAGGATGATCTTCAACATAAAGATTAAACTCTGTAATGCTCATATTATGCTTTTTGGCTAAACTTCTGAAATACTCTCCATTACGATATATTCCATAATTAAGCTTCTCCATCATAATTCTTGAAACTGTGCCTTTACCACTTGCTAAATCACCTGCAAGAGATATAATATGTCTTTTCTCCATTTTGGCTCCTAAATAAATAATTAGTTTTCTTCAGAATCTTCTTTAACTTCGTCTTGTTTTGCTTCTTGTTCAACAGTTGAAGCAAGAGATTGCATTTTAATTTCTTCTAGATGTCTTGCTTTAGCATCTTCAATTCTTTGAGCTTCTTCTTTTTCTTCAACTATTTTATTCCATTGCTCTTCGTTATAAATTTTTATTTCATTATTATATATTTCATTAGCAGCTGCAGTGATAGGAGAAATATTATCATCGTTAAGTTCAGGTAATGGTTCTTGCTTCTTAATTTTATCTTCTCTATCTTTTGCTATTTGTCTAGCACGTTTAGCTGTAGCTATAACTAAAGTATATCTATTATTTCCTTGAGCCATAAGCTCTGCTACTGTAGGTTTATTTAACATAAAACTTACTTCCTTTCGATTTAAATACTGAAATATTATATTACATAAAACGATATTAGTCAATCATTTGTTATGTAAATTAGTCTAGATATTTCTTTAAAAATTGGCCTGTATAACTATTAGAATTCTGGCATATTTTTTCAGGAGATCCTACTGCTATTACTTCTCCTCCAGCATCTCCGCCTTCAGGCCCTAAATCAATTATATAATCACAAGTTTTAATTAAGTCTAAATTATGTTCTATTACTAAAACTGTATTACCATTATCAGTTAGTCTTTGTAGTATACTTATTAATTTATTAACATCATCTATATGTAATCCTGTAGTAGGTTCATCCAATATGTATAATGTTTTACCTGTCGAAACTTTTGATAATTCTGTAGCTAATTTTATTCTTTGTGCTTCTCCTCCAGATAAAGTAGTAGATGTTTGTCCTAGTTTAATATAGCCTAAACCTACATCACATAGAGTTTGAAGTTTTCTTTTAATGCTTGGTATATTTTGGAAGAATTCTAAAGCTTCTTCTGCTGTCATTTCTAATACATCAGAAATGGATTTTCCTTTATACTTTACCTCTAGAGTTTCTCTATTATATCTATGTCCTTTACATACTTCACATGGAACATATACATCTGATAAGAAATTCATCTCTACCTTAATTATTCCATCACCTTGGCAAGCTTCGCATCTTCCCCCAGGAACATTGAATGAGAATCTGCCTTTAGCATACCCTCTCATTTTAGCTTCATTAGTGCCTGCAAATACATCACGAATAAAGTCAAATACTCCAGTATATGTAGCAGGATTTGACCTAGGTGTTCTTCCTATTGGTGATTGATCTATATTAATGATTTTATCTATATTATGAATTCCTTTAATTTCTTTACAATTTCCTGCGCGATTATTAGTTTTATTTAATGTATTACTTACATTCTTATATAAAACTTCATTTACTAATGAACTCTTTCCAGAACCTGAAACACCAGTTACACAAACAAAATTTCCTATAGGAATTTTAACAGATACATTTTTAAGATTATGTTCTTTTGCTCCAACTACTTCCAAATACTTTCCAGTAAGTTTTCTTCTCTTCTTTGGAACTACAATTTGTTTTTTACCAGAAAGGTATTGACCTGTAATTGATTTATCAGATTTGCTTATATCTTCAGCAGTTCCTTCAGCTAATAAATATCCTCCATGCACTCCTGCTCCAGGTCCAATATCAATAATATTGTCAGCGGCATACATAGTATCTGTATCATGTTCTACAACTATTACTGTATTTCCTAAATCTCGTAATTTCTTTAATGTATCAATTAATCTATTATTGTCTCTTTGATGTAATCCTATAGATGGCTCATCCAATATATACATTACTCCAGTAAGTCCTGAACCAATTTGAGTTGCAAGTCTAATTCTTTGTGCTTCACCACCAGATAGTGTTCCTGCAGCTCTAGATAGAGTTAGATAATCTAATCCTACATCTATTAAGAACTGGAATCTTTTCTTTAACTCTTGAAGTATTTGTTCTGCTATCATTGCATTTTTTTCTGAAAGTTTAATGGTTTCTAAATAATCTTTAGCATCACCTACTTGCATATCTGTAAGCTCTTTTATATTTTTACTTCCTACCTTTATAGCAAGAACTTCAGGTTTAAGTCTTGAGCCATGGCAAACATTACATTCGCTTTCTCTCATATATAATTCATAGAAATTCATCATTCCTTGAGACTTTGTTTCTTTATGTCTTCTCTCTAGTGTTGGAATTACACCTTCAAAAGGTGTATTTACTTTTCTAGTACCAAAAGGTGTAGTGTATTCAAAAGTAATTGAATCATCACCAGTTCCATATAGTATTTTATCTAAGAATTCCCTAGGGAGTTTTTTAATAGGTTGTTTAATATCTACACCATAATATTTTCCTATTGACTCAAAATACATTTTAGCGATAGTATCGCCTCTTTTCATAGTACTAGCTCCAAATGCTTTAACACCATCATATAGAGTCTTATTTTTGTCAGGAATAATTAAGTCTTCATCCATCTTTAATAAATATCCTATTCCTGTGCAAGAAGGGCAAGCTCCTTGAGGATTATTAAATGAAAACATTCTAGGTGTAATTTCAGGAAAGCTAAAACCGCATTTAGGGCAAGCATAATTTCCACTATATAGTTTTTCTTCTTTTCCTGGGACATCAATAGTTACTAAGCTATCTGCATATTTCATAGATATTTCAATAGCTTCAGTAAGTCTAGCTCTAATATCTTCTTTAATAACTAGTCTATCTATAACTATATCTATGTTATGGAATTTCTTTTTATCTAATTCTATACTTTCATCAGATAATTCATAAATCTGTCCATCTATTCTTGCTCTAACAAAGCCTTCTTTCTCAAAGTCTTCTAATTGTTTCTTGAATTCGCCTTTTCTTCTTCTAACAACAGGAGCTAATACTTGAATCTTTTCGCCTTCATCGAGATTTTCAAGGATATCATCAACTATTTGGTCCACAGATTGTTTTTGAATCTTTATACCACAATTAGGACAATATGGTTCTCCAATTCTTGCATATAGCAATCTCAAATAATCATATATTTCAGTAATAGTTCCTACTGTAGATCTAGGATTATTAGAAGTACTTTTTTGGTCAATTGAAATTGCAGGACTTAAGCCTTCTATAGATTCTACTTGTGGTTTGTCCATTATTCCCAAGAATTGTCTTGCATATGAAGATAAGCTTTCGACATATCTTCTTTGCCCTTCTGCAAATAAAGTGTCGAAAGCTAATGAACTTTTTCCAGAACCACTTAAGCCTGTAATAACAGTCAATTTGTTCTTTGGAATATTAACATCAATGTTTTTTAAGTTATGCTCTTTTGCTCCTTTAATAATTATTTGATCCATTATAATTCTCCAAAATCCTCTAAATCGTTTCCCGCTTTTTGAGCTCTGTATTTTTCTAGAGAAACAACTTTGTCTGATACTTCTTTTTTATTTTTAATTCGATTTGTTCTTTCTTCTTTTTGTTTAATTTCTCTAGCTTTTTGCATTCGTTTTTCATGTTTTCTTCTTTGGAAAATTGAATAAGCAACCTTAGTATAACCAATATGTCTAGAATTAGAGTCTACTAAATCTTCTTCTTTCAAGTCATGATCAAATACTAAAAATGTCTGTAGGTCAGAACCATTTGAATCTATTCTAACTAATTGTCCTTTAAGTAATTCTTTGAAGTCTTCATCTGTTCTATAAATATGATTTGGATATGAGATTTCATTTCTGTACTTGCCGTAAGCTAAATTTGCCATGTCGCTCATTAAATCATTCTTAGATCTATATTTGCTAACCTCATTTGAATCAAAAGTAAATTTTCTTCCATCTAAGCTCATATCATAATTGGTTTTAGATAAACTAGCAATAAATTTCTTAAAACTAAAAGCAATTCTATCAAAAAGTTTTTTTGATTTCACTGCAAGTTGGTTTTGATTAATTTCTTGTTGATAACTCTCTAATGCATTATAAAGTAATTCAAAAGCTAGTCTATTTTTGTTAGACCATACTTCTCTTGGAAAGTCCTCTTCTCTATAATTAAACTCCATATCATTTATTGTAATCTTATGAATTGCATCTCTTTTAGGATTCATAAATGAAGGTATTTGAATTTCTTTTCCGGTAAATGTTTTCTTTTGAATTATTGCAGGCTCAACTCTTTTCTTTGGTTCATCCTTAGCAGAGTCTTGCAATACTTCTTTTTTTGTCTCTTTCTTTTTTGGAGAATCTGTAGTTAATGTCTTTCTCCATAGTTCAGGATGTGAATTAACATCTAATTCAGCTTCAATTCTGTTTTCTATATATCTTTTAAAAACTGCAATTTGCTCATCCTTATAGCCAGCTTCTTTTAAAAGTTGTCCAAAATTTTCCAAATAAGGTTTTATTATATCTTGCTCAGACATATCTTGATATTCAACATTATTTATTAATAGTTGAAATTCTTTCACTAAATCAGAAACATATTTTTCTTCATAAACAGTCCTATCATTTTCTTTTTCAGAATTATTTGTTTTTAATTGAGAATATGCTTTTCTAGCGTTTGCATCTTTTA
>OCVV011082826.1_pt1 | contig 22033 bp, 13 predicted proteins | sample 1539721 | NCBI WGS metagenome assembly OCVV01 (sample SAMN02144230, study PRJEB22623) | gut metagenome | biome: sheep rumen | host: Ovis aries | place: New Zealand
CGCTCTCTCCGCTTTCAGTATCATTCTCGGAAGTCTCTTCCCCTTCTGCGACGCTCTCAAAATCTTCGTCTCTGGAGTCCTCCTCGGCTTCTGCGCCATTCCCTAAGTCTTCGATGCTCCCCTCTCCCTCAGTGTTTTCTCCATTGACGTCTACAGCTTCCAGATTAGACTCTTCCTCTGCCAATGCCTCATCCTCGATTGGAAGCTCTTCTACCGGATTTTCCTCCGGCAATGCCTCATTCTCAATCGAAAGCTCTTCTTCCAGCAATGCTTCATCATCGATTTGCAGTTCTTCTTCCGCCGGCATTTCCTCTTCCAAAACTGCCTCTTCCTCCAGCAATGCCTCATCCTCTACCGGAAGTTCTTCTTCCACTGGCATTTCTTCTTCCAAGTTCAGTTCTTCCTCCGGCAATGCCTCCTCTTCTATCAGAAGTTCTTCTTCTGCCATAGACTCATCTTCCAGAGCTGGTTCTTCCTCAGTCAAAGGCTCCTCCAGAAATTCTTCATTATGAGTTTCATTTAATGTTTGATAATACTCTTCTTCAGACCATCCATCTGACAGCTGATCCTCAAGAGAAGGATATGTTATATCATCCGAGAAAGCCTCATCATCCTGATCAATGCCCATTTCGTCCAAACCATTTTCATAAGAATCCATTCTTTCCAATTGATCAAGCATAGACGGATTTTGATCTGTCACGTCTGATAATTCATCAATATTATCGTAGTCATCAAGCACACCATTGTCCTCGGATATCTGGTCAAGCATAGAAGGTTCCCCTTCGGTCAGGCTTTCCATCTCCCCCGGTTCATTAGGAACCTCTATTGATTCCGAGCCCTCTACAGATTCCATTACATTATCATTGACTTCAGGAATCTCCATTGATTCCGAACTAACTTCTGGTGCAGGAGAAGTATCCATCTCCATACCGCCTTCAAAGCCTTCGCCCATATTTCTCCCCTTCTATCACAGAAAGCTCAGCTACCTGTTATAATCTCTATTTTAAAAATATACAGCCTTGCTCAACAATCATTTTTCATGATTGCCTGCAATCATTATTTTTAGCGCTCTGGACAACAAGTACTTGCGTGTCCCATTATGCAGATCTGTACACATCTCCAAGGCTTGCCCTAAAAAGCAATTTTTCTGCCATATATTAAGCTTATAATCTCTTAACTGAACTGTTGCAAATAGTTGAACCATCTTTTTTGGATCATACTTCACCCTTGGAGACGTTAGCACATTCAACACTTCCTTATAAAGCCGATTTTTCTTTAGAATTTTATATATTTCATCATAATAAAGGCATCGATATTGCATCTCACAATAGGTACACCCACAATGCTTACATTTAAAATCCGACTGATCAAGTTCCCTTTTAATTCTCCTCTGAACATCCGCAATCACTTCTGTTCGTGTCATGGCTTTCAAAGCAGGATCATCCTGTACATATGGAAGTTTTACATATTTGGGACTGTTGTCGCCTTCAGCATATACTGCCGCATAGCCTCTCCGCAGTGAACTAAGATACTCTATCTGAGAATCTGTCATATTCATTGCATGTCCGACAAAATCACGATCTTCTTTGGCTACCGTGCGATGAACAATCTTAAGATTTGTATTCTTTAGAGTGTCCGGAGCAAGCTTTGTTGGAACTTGATCTGCAATAAAAATTCCTTGTCCGTATGTTCGTATTTCAGCTAACATATTGCAGAAAAACTCAACCGATTTTGCTTGAGAGCTGCCGGTATCTTTGACATTTTTCAGAAGTCTGTGTGCCTCCTCTATCATCAAAATATGCTTTAGTGATTTCGCGCCTCCTTTGACTCCCATATTAGCCTTTCGATACTCGTAAAGCTGAGTCATCAAAATGCCAATAACGAATGATTTGGTTTCATCATCACCAACATCTTCCAGTTCAAGGATGGTGGGTGCATTGAGCAAGTTTCCGATTGGCACAGATTTGGATGTATTCAGCATAGCACCTTTGCCACCAATCATGAGAGAATGAACTCTGGCTTCCAATGCTGATCGGATATTAGATGCCACCTCATGATGATATCCCATGTTATCAACTACATACCCAATCTTATCATACAAGTCTGATATTGTCGGATATAGTGTCAAACCCATATCATTTTCACTGGTAATTATATTCCAACCACGATCCTCATAAATACCGAAAACCGCATTCTCAAGTACATATGGCATTGGTGGAGACATATCAAATGCCGCTTTAAATGTAGCAAGGACACTATCTATATGTGTTTGCAGTGAAATCCCCGGAAATGTTTCAAATGGATTCAGGCGATAAGGAACTGATGACCTTAAGTCATCCGATCCAAGAGTATACACTGTTAATTCTTCGAATCCCCTTATGCGGCGAAGCTCCCAATATTCTCTCTTCGCAGACTCAATAACCAAAAATGGAATTTGAGGTTCTGTCATAAGCCACAGAGTCCTAAGCAGAGACTTTGACGTATTTGTCTTACCGCCACCGGTTATACCAATAATAAGGCAATGACGAGTATAATCATTTTTTTCCAGATAATACGGATTATAATCTTCATTATTTTCATCTATCATAGATCCACGACCCGCTTGTCGTATGCTGCCAATCTTGATAGGCTCTTTAAGTTTCCCAGCCATGCGATTGGCATTATCGAATTCGACATAGTCGTCAATATAATATCCCGGATATTCTTTACCGGGGACAGCTGTCATTACAGCCAGATGATCACTGTCAATTACAGTCATATATTTAAACGCAGCATCGTCACTAAGAAGATGATTTCGATAATCGGGCATAAGTGTACCCGGTGACTCAAAACGCTGTAATAATCTTCCAATTTTCCATGCCGGAACACCGCGGATCGTCCGTAAATTCTCAGGTTTTGAGTCTTCTCCGGAAAATGTGGCTCTTATCAAATTCGCAACACAGCTATCATCATATGTCAGATCAGTATCTCCATAGGTACCAAAAATAGTCGTTACGTACCACATTCCCCTGCCTGTACCACTGTTATATGCCTCCTCCATCTGTTTAAGATTATCAAAATATCGGATATGGGCAAAGCTTTGTCTGTCAAACGCAACACCTTCATTTGCAAGTGTTCTGCTCTCTTTTAAGTACTCTGAAACCTGAGACATCTCATACATAATCTTATCATGAAATCTAACCGTATCTTCGGGAGGAATTGCTGTTGCCAATATCATATAAACATAATTTTTTCCATACAGCCCTCGAAGAATCTGGTCTATCTGTAATCTTTTGTTCTTAGAATCCGGCTTCATTTTATTACTGGGCATGCCACAGGCAATTCCGCCGCTCTGAATATTGCATGGAATAAGTGTCCCCATATTACTAACATCTCTTAATTCTATAGCGGGAAAGACGGATGATAGCAGGCTCTTAAGATTATCAATGCAGTCTCCATCGATTCCAAGGTATAGTTCTATATGCTCCTCGCATCCTTTGATAAAATAAATTAAACCGAGATCCGCTTTATGGAGACCGGCAAGTATATCAGCCATTAAAACATTTGAATCCAAGATTTCGTTATCGTCCCAGAAACGAGTTATTCCCATGACCTGTATAAACTTCTTTGCTTTTGGAGAAACAGGATAGTCCTCTGTACATGTCCAATTCTCAGTCGATATATCAGGATAATCTGCAAGATTCTTGCAAATAGCCCGGTTTCTTGCAGAAATATTGTCTGGATTTGCATAAATTGCTCGATCAATATCTTGTAAGCTCATTTTGCTTCCTCATCTAAACTAAAGTCAAAGGCATTATTCAAAAATGACATCTATCACCATGGCAATTCTCTACAACACTGCCAGTAGTGAAAGATGCCATCTTACACCTAAATCATTATCTAAAGAGACCTTTAACCATCCAGATTAACGCGCCCAGAGTTATGACTATTGTACCTATTTCAGTGACAAGCCCCTCTCCTCCTGGCACGAATTTCGCAACAAGTACCGCTATTGTCAATAAAAATATGACCATAAAAGCTTTCGACTGAAAAATCCGGAATCGGTTCATATATAAGCCGACGAGCAAGATTCCCACAATAAGCACTGTCGAAAGCGAGCTTCCGAGATTGGAAAATACACCGGAACTTGTGCCTCCTCCTATCATCTGGAACAAATATTGTACTGCAAAGTATATGATTGCGAGCAGTACTATTAGTCCTACTAGAATGAATGGAATCGGGCTTTTTTTCTGCTTGTCTTGTATTGCCACTTTATCAGGGTTACTCCATGTACGTTTAATATTAAGATACTGCCCGAAATTTTCAGAAAAAATCTGATTTACCACAAACACTCCATGCTTATAACGTCCCCGAACTCTTACGAGATCTTGCGGGTTGAGTACGGCGTTCAGGATTTTACCGTAAATAACTGCATTCAATTGCTGTCCACTACCATAATGGACACCGCTTCCAGTCTCAACAAGAGATAAATTATACTTCATATTACAGAAAAGCGGTACACCTTCAGACATCTTTCTGAAGAAACCATAGTTAGTCAGATCAGTTTCCTGTATCGTCTTGATCGCATACACACAATCCACGCTGCCATGCTGATACATCGGCTGCTCCTGAGTCATCTGTTGTGCAGGCACATTATACATTCCCTGCCTTACAGATTCTGCTCCTCTTTGATTTGCCGAGGGATAATTACTGCTGTAATTTCCTCTTGTCACACTGCCATTATCACCCACAGTCGTATCCGGCAATTGTTTTAATCCTCCCAGATGGGTTCTATTGCTCCCATTGCGAGTGGTATTTCCGCGCCCCACTCCAGAAGCACCTAACCCCGGTGTCGAGTCCATAGGATTTGTATACTTGGTACGTCCCATAACCTTTATCCCCTTAATAAACTGATATCGTAAATATTCCTGGCTGAGCGCCTTCAAACTTCAATTCGCGTGTACCTACATCTGCAATAAAAAACTCAAAAGCTTGCTGTCCTGCCATAGGAATCCAATAGCGGATTTTATTATAAATATTCCCGGCTTTTAAAACCTGATAGTAGAGCTCTCTATTATCCAGTTCCTTCTCTTTGCTCAATACCGTCACCTTGAGGCCACGATGTCCATACATGTTTTGTTCCACACATCTGATTTCGATTGGATAGGCATCGCCGGCCATAACTTTAGTAGTAATTCTTTTTTCTGTCTCTAATTGCTGATTGCGCAGATTCAAGACCTTCTGTAGCCCAATAGTATACAACCCTCTTTCCAACTCTACCCCCCGTATAGAAAACGCCTGTCCATCCATTACTTTTGCTATCGTTTGTGCCCTGGAAATATTGTCATAATCATAAAAACGAACGAGGAAAAGCGTTCCGTTAGTCTCAGCAGACCTGCCGCTTACTATGAACTGTACTCCTTGTTTGATTAGTTTTATATCATCTATTCCATTTTGCATGAGTTTACTCTCCTTCAGAAAGCGGTCCGGCACGCCGGACCGCTTCATGTAATTATTATCGACCAAGAGTCTTCGGACCGGAATGATCTCTGGCTTTACCTTTCTGACCAAATACTTTTTCAGGGTCCAAGGGTGGTCTGTTTCCTTCATTTGGATCGGACTGAACAGGATATGGACGAGGGATCATCTCGCCTTTAAATAGCCAAGAAACAATTACTGCAATAATCACAAAATAACAATAGTCAATAAATCTCTCATTCATTCCAAAAGAGTTAATGAAAAACTCAAGTACAACGGCTGCTACAAAGCCTTTTATAACAGCTATTAGAAGGCTGACCTCCAACTTTCGTCCGTTAGCTAAAACCGCAAGCACTGCACCAATAACAGCACCTATAATTCCCATGAATAAAACACGTTCAATAATAAACAGAATGTTACTTCCTAAAACGCTCCTGTATGTCAGCAAATCGCGCTTTGAGTACGATTCTATAGCAACAGTCATTGTATTTGCCAGATTTGATATGTCCGTTACATTTAAATAAACGCCGCCAGTAGATTTAGCAATCTTTGTCATCAAATCTTCATCAACGTAATTGCCCAGACCGACCGTACTAATTGCGATGTTGTTCTTACTATATTCCCTGAGAACTTTATCTATAGAGGAAAAAAAATTGATATCAGTTGCCACACCGTCACTTAGTAGTAGTACCTTCAAATTCTCTGCATTCTTCAAGTTTCCATTTTTATAATCATCAAGTACTGTCTCCAAAGCTCCTTTTATTGAAGTGCCACCTCCGTTATATGGTCTTTCAATTTGATTGCCATCAGATTTGGGAAGTAGTTCCCGAATAAGTTCTGTTTGGTCACTGAAGCGATATACAGTATAGGGGAAATCGTCTGCTCTATCTTTCAATATAATGTCTATTGCATCGTAACGTGCATATCCCGGATCACTATCATCCATTGACCCAGAATCATCAATTATTATTGCATACGCCCCCGCTTCAGCATTTTTAAAACCGCCACCTAATTCATATATGAACTCAAACATCACCGACAAAAGCAATACAGCCGCAAGACCTCCCGCAAATATAACAAATGCTTTGCCAACACTAAATTTCGGACTGTAAACTCCCTTCACACAATGATAAATAATATTGGCAAGTCCTACAATCGCAAAAAAAACACCAATTGTGAGCATAATAGTAATTGGTCTATAAAGTGACACGACCAGCATATCATATACACAGCACGCGCCGACAGCACCAATTATGCCAAAAATCAAACTGGCAGGCAACAGTACAACATTCAGTATTTCTTTTCCCGAAAGTACTTCCATTCCGGGTCGTACCCCCTGGGGCGCAGCATTACCGTTTTGCGGAATTAATGTATTATTCAATCCGGTTACGTTGCCTTTTCTATTACCGGGGTTCCCCAACCCTTTTCCTGATCCGCCTGAGCCAAGTCCTCCTCTTAAGGCCATCTGATATCACTCCCCTCTGTAATATGCAAACAAGTTCTTTGTTGAAGACCACTCACAATACGAAAGCACCTGCATTGTATTTGCTCTAAATCTCGTATCCACCTTAACCCTCATATCCTGAACAGCCATGGGTTTTTCTACAAACACTTCAAAATTCAGCGGCGACATCAACTTATCACCACTCACATGTCCTATGCTATTCTTGTTCATGCTGCTTTCCTTGACCCTTGAAAAAAATGATTCAGCATTTTTCCTTAAAATGGTTTCATCATTTACAAGCTTATCAAGAATGCTCTGGTCGATATAACCACAAGCCTCCCTCACAGGTATACTTACCGGAATCTGTAGGTTATGTACAAAATCCGGCAGTTCCAATATATTTGTCCCGCCATAACTATTGATACGCAGCTCTTCAAGTATCTTCTTGCTATTTGCACAATTAGTATTCATAGAATCTATAAGAGTATCCAGCTTCTTTTCCAGAGGCTCATTTCCAACGCAGAGTTTCAACACACGGATTGCAATCTCCAGTATTTCCTTACGAGTATAACGGTCAAACAGTTGTTGAAAATAACTCTCCTCAGACTCTGTTGATCCTTCCAGATCAATAGAATTTATTCTCTTCTCTAGATTCCTTGTTAACTCTTTAATCGTATCAATTATTGTCATACGCATTCTCGGCACAGCTGTGTCTGTTCGATTTAAAACCCGGAGCGCATCACTTATAACTTCTATCAAACAATCATCTGTCTGTAATTCAAGAACCTTATCTTCCGTATACTCTGTCAATATAACATCCAGCATCTCCTTATCTACAAGCATCTGAGAGTAATCAATAGCGCTGTACGAATTCCTGCTACGGGTCCCAAAAATCCCTCGTCTCTCCGGCTCAACATTATGTTGTACATTCATTGGAAGATATCGAATCCATTCAGATTTTTTAAAGATGTCACACGAACTTCTAATTTCTCCTAACAACACCTGCTCAAGCCTTTCTTTAAATAGCTTCCGTTCCTGTTCATGCAGACTAACGTTATTGAGTTGGGCGGCGTAGGTAGTAATAAGAATATTGCATATCAGGAGTTCCGGAAGTTTCATCTCTTCCATTCCAAGATAATACCAGCAATAATCATCAGGATCATCGGCCTTATCACTTGATCTCCGATTTTGAAAAATAGCATCTCTGAGGATCTGCATTGCAATTGTTCTTGCAGCTGATTCATAAGAATTCTCAAAAATGCTTTTCTGAAGATGGTAAACTGTACTCCATAAACCACACTTATTCTCGGAACCGGTATTAATAAATCGGAATGCTTTAGAATAGTCACATTCGTTTTTTCCCAGCTTTTGATCAAAGACGCCAAAAAAAGATATATTGCTGAATTGGACAAAATTAAGATTACGAATACTATCGAGCTGTTCCTTTAGCTTTTTTATCCCATCCAGTGCACACTGATCTGCGAGTATGGAATCATCCATTTTCGCGACGAACGACATCTCAATATTCAACATTCTTCCGGCAACGAGTATACCCTGCTCATTAAATTGCTCAAATATATCAGTCAGGTCGTGTTTAAAGCTTGAGTCTGATAAGAAATCATCGGTAGTGATATAGATAAAGCGTATCTCCGGTCTTATATTCAGAAGGGAGTCAAAGGCTCCCTTCATCTGTTCTTCAAGTTTACAGACGCTCTGCTCGCCCAAAAAAACAACGATTGCCAATGGAGAATTTCCAAATGTAGTATATTTTTGCGTGCCATTAAAGACATTCTCCATGCAGAAATCATTGATGTCATTTCTTACTTCTTCACGCTGTATCACAGAAACCTCCTGCATTTATCTGAAGTATTTTCTCAGATTTGTATAAAATCTTTTGAGGACGTTGTAAGGATTTTTTGCTATTTCCGGTGTATCTGTGAAAGTATAATCAAGATCAGATAGAGCCACCTCTTCTCTGACATCATCCTTAGCAAAAAGATTACCCAGATAATCATCCCCCTGAAGAATCTCATCAATTGTATCTCTAATTACGCTGGTATCCTCTTGACCAGTAATATCCTTCTTTGCATTTTTCCTCATATCGTTTCGAATTTCCTGGCTAAGGTCACAGAAACTCCTAAAAGCATGATACAGGCTATAGTCCTGGTCAAAGGGCGTCTCAGCTCTCAAATCAACCAAAATTTCTTTGTTGGATCTGTACTTAAAAATCCAAATGTGAAGCTGATCTTCCCTTACATAATTTGCTTTCAACGCATTAGCGAAAATCAGAAGATTACGCGAATACTCCGATCTAACATGATATTCATTCCATCCATCATCATAAACTTCACGTGCTTTCCTCCAAATCTCCAGATTCTGGTCAAGCAGTGTCATATAGCGAACACTCATTCGAATAAGCTTATATAAATCACCAACCTCAACATATCTTCCGTCTCCATTAATATCTAAAGGATCAAGCGCATTGTACGCCATAGTAAGCGGCACTTCCTCAAGACGGTATCCTACACTACTCATTACAGCTCTCATTGTAACCTGACTTTCGTCATCAGTTGATTCCAGCATACCAAGTACAGCCGTTTTTATCGCTTTGATATCCTGAGGCTGCTTTGTTACATTATACATAATATAATTCTCCTGGCGTCTCTCAATGAATTGATATTCATTTATAGCCTTTTCCGCTTTCGCTTTCACCTCCATGAGTATCTTATAATCCTCGAAATCCTCATAGTCCTGACCTTTCTTAGCTGCAATATCAAGAATATATGGCTGAGGGAATCTTCTGAAATCCTGCTTCACTTCATCCATATGAAGACCGATGCTTGCAAGAGTCTCTCGATATACCTCATCATAGTCCTGAAATCCGTCAAACAGATACAGAGGCACATCCCAGATAATCGTTGAAAGAATGTACTTGTTTAGTCTCTTGCTTTTAGCATCAACATAAGTACCTGGTGCATTATTGTAGAGATTCGACAATTCCCTCGATAACTGCGGAGTATCATCGAGAGTAACGACCATTTTTTTATTAAGCATCTGGTTTGCTGAATAGCCGACATCGAACCTTGCCATGAGGCCGCCAGTCGTATTCAGGATATTAAAAATCTCTTGTGCAGCAGAAGTTAATGCCTGCTGTTTCTGAGGACCATCAGTTTCCCAAATGCGGTCAACCTCCTGAGGTGTAAGCTGCTGCGGGCAGTATGCTGCAACAACGAACTTTTCAATAACATCCGTGCCAAGAACATTCCTCATTAACTCATTAAATATGCTTCTGACCTCAACTACTACATCAAAGTTATCTGCTTTGCTTAAATTTGTCCATACCTCTCTCCTGTCCCTCATGGATTTAATAAACGACTCGGACAGGTTATCTACAGCCTGCGGACTCACGAAGTCTTCCAGATATCGCTTCAATCTTGATGACTTGTTGTTCAACTCGTACAAGTTAAGGACATCGTAAAAATATGTCTGTTCATGCTTTTCAGCACTTGTGACGGCCTGCGCGTCTTTCTTGAGAATATCGCTGATTTCTGTTAGGACATCTGTATAAACTTCCCATATCTCATTATTCACACTGATTAAGTCTTCTGCGATTCCCAAAACAACTTCAGATAAGGTATGATAAAGTGTTGTATTAATGACCTCCCAAACGGCAATTTGCCCATTGAAATCCACATAAGCCTTCATTTTATCCGCGCGTGCCAAAAAACCAGTTGCTGCCTCTTTTAAAGCTTGAAGCTGGACCTGAGTACTCATATCATGGGCAAGAGCCAACTGTTCATTTTCGCGGTCAATAAGTTCATTTGCCAAATGCTTCAACTGCTCTAGTATACCAGCAAAAGGCTGCCTCCTATCCTCGGGGGCCATTGCCTTATCTATCGTATGAGTAAGAAGTTCAACAACATAGTATGGTCCATTCTTATCAAAGATGTCATCTATCTGTATCTTTAAGATGTTATATATCTCTTTTTTTACCTGAGCTTTGAAAGTCGGAGCCGAAAGCTTATTCGCCTCATATTGGGCCTGTTGCATGCACATTGCATTGACCATATCAGCACCAGCTTTTACACTGCTCTTTGAAGGATATTCGTTCGGCATCAACGTGATATTCATATCTACAGGTTCAGTTACAAATCCAAGCGCATAATCGGCAAGTGTATCCGCATCGCATATCGAAGCCCTCGAAAGAATAGTTCTCACCATATCGCCGTCTACTGCATCAATCTGTCTGAACTCACGATAAACAGCCTGGAACATCTGATTGATACAATATGCCATTATTTCATCTTTCGGTATAGATACAGATGAATAGCCTAGCATCTGATAAACATAATTGGCCGCTTTGGGGAACTGCATAGGATCTATGCCACTAGAATTGTACCATGCATTAATGCTCTCCCTCCTGTTAGAGCTGAACGATTTCGACATCTGTACATTGCCCTCATTGCTTCTGATTTCAATATCAGAAAGAAGATCCAGCAAGTTCTCCGTAAGATTCTGCATCGTATTCATTTTTGTATTCATTCCCTGTGCGAGAATGCCTGATACGATAGTACAGGCAGTAAAAATACTGCGCGAACACTCCCAACGGTCTCCTCCTCCAATGTTGATTGAATATACGCCGTTATGATTCTCGAGATTCATGAAATAATCAATCTCTTTCATTGCCGCATATCCATTGCGCTTCAAATTCCTCATAACAGCAGGAGTATCACCAATTCCCACCTCGGAGAATTGTACATCCGGAGTATAAACATATGCAGAGAAATTGTAGTTATTCAGATGAGCTTCAGACATAGCACGATGTACAAGATATCCCACATCAATTATCGTACCGCTTCCAGTGCCACCGGATACACCGGCTATCAGGATAATTTCAAAGTTCGCAGGTCTGTTTCCCTGAAGTTCTGTCGAGGCCGCCTCTGCAGAAGCAATCATACTGGAAAGTTTTCCTTTTATATTATGGTAAGCTGAACCGCAAGTAAGCATAACTCGACCGATTTGTCTTGTGCCCTGAGCACCTCTATTATCGATACGGCACTGCGGAAAATCCTTGCGCATCCACTCGTTGATATAGGGTGGTCTATGTCTGCCATTGTCGAGAAGAATCTCGGCAATGGTCGGATCATACAGCGGAATTGTTTCTGCATCCTCAAGATATCCATTGTCATTTTGGGATTTTTTAAGTTTTGTCAAATCTGTCTCATCACTGTCAATTGCGAGGAACTTTATATTCGGCTTGCTGCCTATGTTCTTAAGAAATTTCTGCTTAAGAATATTTAATGTTTCTCCGCCAATACCACCAAGACTTATCACGATAGTCGGGAGCGGTGTTCCCGCTAAACTCTTCTCAACAAAGGAAATTCCTTCATTTTCAATTGACAACTTTGCAAGTTTTTGCTTTTGATCTGCAGATAATGCCATATCATTCCCTCCTATGTTCTTTCTCATGTCTTATCATTCAGATAAGAAGTAAGCTTTGTATTTATTTCTTTGCATTTTGTTCATATACAATCGTAATTTTAACGTCTGTTCCATCCATCTTTTTTATCAGGAATACCATCTGATTTCGACCAATGACATTCATTTTAATTCCTTCGCCGTCTTTCAGGCTATTAAGCTTGACCGGAAGTCCCTGTGGAATAATAAGTGTAAATCCACTCTTGCCAAGTATCGATCCCTTTAATTCAATATTGTTGAGTGCATTGTATACTTCATCTCGGGACATCGCAAATGTGTTAAGAAGCATCGAAGACTGTTCCTGCGTAACATATGGCTGATTCTGTGTCATATTGACGTATGTCCTTATCAGGGAAAACAGTTTTGTCTTGCCGCCTCTGCAAGCAATTCTAGCTGGTATGCGTGTCGCTCTTCCTATTGTCACAGTATAATTCGTCATCCTGGTACTAACCGGACCAACAGCGAAGACTCCTGAAATCCTCCGTGTTTTAAGAAGGGCAAGAACCACGCAGCAAGCTATTATCAAAACAATAATGACTGGAATCATACTTAGCAGGAAGATCTTTACTGGATCCTTTACTTTTACAGAAAAGGTCTGTTGCACCGTATTATTCTGAGCATCTATATATACAACCTGAACTACAGTCGACCCCCATTTGAAACCTTTGATGTCAATGGAATCTCCATTTACAGTTACTCCCGCCACATCAGGATTACTCAAATCGGAAATTTCCGCATGTATTTCATCCCCCTCTGCATCTGATACATAAGAGTATATATCTGTCACAGAAATACTTTTTTTAACCTTTACAACCTGATTTGGAATCGCTGTACCCGTAAGCTCAAGCGGTTTATTTCCGTTAGAAATGACCTTTGTATCCGTTTTTGTATAATTAGATGTTGCAACGGTTGCTTTTATATCATATGCGGCCCTACCGTCTGCTATAAAACTGCCTTTTAGTGCACCCTTCTGATATATCAGCTCTATAGTCTCAGGTTTTGAGTTGGCAGATCTGGACTGAACAATAGCTTCTGCAGTAACAATGTCTTTATAGAATGCTTCAGATGCATCATTACCGTCTGCATCAATCAGCTTGGCAGTCAATATCACTTCGTCACCGTTATACGCAGTCAGCGGCGGATTCCCCTTGGGAAGTTCACACACCAGTCTAAGGCTGATTTGATAGTGATTAAGGAGACCAATCGTTATGTCATCTCCTTTTATCCCATCCAGAATTAAAGTCCACACACCATTCGAAGGTGCTATGACCTTAATATTAGCGGATCTTTTTTCTACATCGAACCGAACGTTTCCCTTATTTTCAAGCAGAACATCATTAGCTGCATCATCTTTCAGTTCAATTTTTCCGTTTTTCAAAGCCTCTTCGGTGTTGCACGCAATACGTATATTCATTTCAACAACACCAGCTGAGACATTAATAGGTATTTCATGCCTCTGTCCGTCACCAGGCACAGTATCTATGGTATCAATTTGCACGCCGCATATCGAAGCGAGAATGTCAGAAAATGTATTCTCAATATCTTTGATATTATTAACCTCGGTAACATATGCCTTGGTGGTATCTGAAATATACTGCAATTTCTCCATTCCTTCTCCGCCAAGTGAGTCTTTACCGTCATTATTCCGATAGTTAAACCCAACCGTATATATCGGGCACTTGTTTGCGACCGCCCATGCCACAGAATCGGATAACTGCTCCTGTGCTTCCTGATACTTTACCTGTGAAGGCAAGTCATCTACTCCGTCCGAAAACACCAGAATTGCCTTGTTAACATCTTGACGAGGATCTGCGTTAAAGAGTTCAACTGCGTTATTGAGTCCAAAACCAATGCCGGTATCACCATCATACTTAATTGTCGCGAACAAACCGTGAATATCCTGAACATTCGAAAATTCACTCATTTTATATAACGCAGGATGCCCATCCCTAGTCGTATAAGTTACAGCAATATCACTAAAACCCACAACTCCCAGACGGCTGTCTACTGACGGCATCATATTCGCAAATGTTCTTCCTGCCTGAAGTACTAATCGTTCCGGATCCGACATAGTCATTGATCCGCTGGTGTCAATGACTAGCACAACATCAATCGGCTGATACTGCTTATCTTCTGGTTCTTCTGCAAAGACTTTATCGTCACACATTGGAATTAACAATGTCACAGTCAAAATAACCACCAGAAAACATTGAACTACGCGTCTCATTATCCCTCTCCTTATAAGAAAACAGTTATCAATATACAGATTGGAATGTACCACAACATACCCTTACGTATCCCAACATACATTTTTAAGTATTGCTCAATCTTTATATCTTTGAGGATTTCTGTAGAAAAGCGTTTATGCGAAAGCTGAAGTGCGTCACATAAATCCCCTGCAAAACAATACTTTTCCAACAATGCATTTTCATTAATCTCCTTTGCCAAAATACTTAGTACTTCATCGATAGTATCATCAAACCCGTGAGACTTGCAACAATACTGATACATCTGCGTAAGTCTTTTGGCAATAAACGTTTTCCAGAACACCTTTCTGGTAAAATTGATAAGAGATGTCCCGATAACAACCATTCCAATAATTTTTATTATCAGCCCAATGTTCCCATTTACCATGGATACAGTCCGTTCTAGCGAGCCGCTTCTGATAAGACCAATAATTCCAGACTCCCTAAAGCAATATAAATATACCAGGCACAACATAAAGCACAAAATAGTATCAGTCTTTAACTCTCCTTTATACCTCTTCAACATTTCACTTTTGCCATCAGTGCGCCCAAACATATTCTGCAACCGCCTTGCATAGTCCTGCCCCGGTTGCCTGGCATTTATAATGCTAGTCATCAAATCGGCACACTTACTTCTTCCATTAGCCCAATGTTCAAGAATGATTGTCCTGGCTTTCTTGAAATCCGCATCACGTGCCTTTTCCATTAGATAACCAACAGGAACCATGTATGTTGTTCCCTCATGACTCCAGGGAACAATATAATTCATTGGATGACTTGTCTCAATATCATGCTTTTCAAGAATACCAATTTGGTAATCATATGGATTATTATTGAAAGCATCAACAAATTCTTTATAGCTGTTCTCGCAGACATCGTAAAACGTATTCTTTTTCTGGATCGCATTGAGAAGAGTATCTCGTATTTTGGTCCCTGATCCAGTATAAGTAAATTCGTCAAGATGTTCTGCCAACCATTCAATATGCTGCAGATCAGTAAACTCATTCAGATCCTGTTCATATAAATATTTCATCGAAGATCTCTTTATTCACTAATTAAAAATTTTTGAAAACAAACTGCGTCTCTTACTCTCTTTTTCTGGTTGCTCTGCTGCTTTAAATTCGGGGGGTGTGTTCACCGTCTCATCAGGCAGGCCATAGTACCCCTCAACATTCAAACCTGAGGATTTATCACTTAGTAATGTAATACTACTCAGTTCTTTATTGTACACCTTATCTTTTTTGTTTATATATGCGTCGATATTTGATGCAACATATTTCCCCAGTTCAGACTTGCGATGCTTTAAAATGTACTCTAGGTAACTCAAATGATTCATTGAGAATAAGTCTGACTCAATAAACTGATCCAAGAGTATGTTATTTTGCCCGTTTTTTAAATTTAAGCCCCAAAAGCACTGTAAATTCACCTCATTAGGATCTATCAAAAACTCACAGAGTGAATTAATCTCTGACAGTGTTTCTGTAATCTGTGCTCTACCGATTTGAATCGTTAACTTTCTTTCACCCTCACCCGAGTAGCGTTCCTGAATATCTTCCTGTTTTTGAAGTTCTTTGATAAGTCTAATCAAATCCTTTCTTTCTTTGAGAACAACCGTTTTAATCTCCTTTAACGCTTTTATTTTCTGAATTTCTGACATCTTGTCGGTTATTGATGCCTCACATTCTTGATAATCCTCAGGATTCATCAAACCTCTTAACCGTTCCAAGGCCATATTCATTAATTCTATGCCTTGTACGTTTTCGGAAACCTCATCGAGATTCAGATTGATAAGTATCTTAATTCTCTTTCCAGTCACATTTCGGAGATATTGGTAAAGCTCTGGATACTTCCCATAATACTTAGCCCATTTAAGAATTTCATTTGTATCTAATTCTGATGTAATTGGATTCAGTGAATTTACAAGCTTTTCTATGCTTGATTTAGCCCGTTCTATTATTCTATTTTTTTTAGTCTCAAACTCATCAAGGTCCAACTCGCGTATTTCTATCATTGACTCTTTTACGTTTTCAAACGAATTGACACCTAAATCAAGCTTTTTAAGTTTATCTATCTCAGCTCGAAGAACATCACATTTTTCCTCGATTTCTGCAAATGTTTCAGGTTGGTCATCACGACGATATCTTGCATCCCAATCAACTAATGCATCTGTGTCGACCTGTAATCCAGGGACATAGTCAGCAAATAATAATAATCGTCGAATACTCTCCGGAAGTTCCATTAAATCTGCCTTAACATTCCGTATTTCATCCATGAGATATTTATTATAAGTTTCATTGTCAATCCGCTCATTTATTACATGAATCATACGTTCATATAGAGGTCCTTTTTTCAGGCAGTTTAAATACACATATTCGACCCAAATAGGAAGTAAAGTGCTGACAGGTTTTGTTTTCCAGGACTTTTCGTTGGTCATATACTCCAGCACTGCTTTTAAATTAAGGCGTTTTCCTTTATAAAGATCTTCAAGCGAGTCAAAATGCTCTTTCCTACTCTCGAAACTCATATCAACCAACTGGTCTACATATTCACATATCTGTGTCCTTCCGATTTTACTTCTGATCCTTTCAGAATCACAATTTGCTAAATCTACATCTATCGCGTTTATCTTTTTAACCTGTGACCTATCATAAAGTTCAAATTTTACCCTCGGTATGGTCACCTGCTGATCATCCATATACGAGGCAAACCCATACCGTTTTCTGTAGTCATATGGAAGATAGCGATAAATCGATTTGAGAACTTCACGCGACCTTCTGTTATAGTTGTCCCCGGTTTCATCAAGCATAATTTTTACCGGATTTCCTATGAGTTCATAATAGTACAGAATATATAATACAGATTTAAGCTGATTTTGAGAAATGGCATTGTCACGAATATCTCTCCGCATTTTGGGTTGATAAGTGCTTAGTTCCCTTCCCGTCATAGCTGAAGCTTCCAAATCACTGAGAAACTCCATAGAAAAAATGTCAAAAAATTGTTCTTTATAAAAATCTGGATCTACTGATACCAAATGTGAATGTGCATAAAAGCTCGGAGTAGAGAAGTTCCGCATTCTTCCATTTTTCGTTAGTATAACATACTCTTTTGGCAACGCGCGTCCTAAATCCGAAGTTACATATAAAATACTTTCCGGCTCCTTTTCCGGCATTGTATATATAGAGGTGTCACCGGGAAAATAGTATTTCACATAGCTTCCAAGCAACTGCTGCTCAACCCTTGTTGTTATGGTATCTGACTTTGCAAAGGTTCTGTAGTTCATTCCATCATTGCCATATACAAGATCCATATGTTATCCCTCATTTATCTTCTGAAACATCATATTATCAGGTACCTGTACGCTCTTATCTCCTACGTAAACTTCCTCTTTCGGTCCAAATGGGAATTTACGTCTTGTTTCAAATTGTTGAACCTGCCTTACCTCAGCAATTTTGCCGAGAGCCGCTAAAGTCCAGAGGAACGGAAGCTCAACCATGGAAGGTGTAGGCGTGAAGCCAGCTCCGTTACCGGCAAGCGGATTCTGTTGCTCAAACTGTTCAAGCAGTATAAGCTCATCTGCTGTCGCTTGAGGAAGATTCTTTCCATACGCAGCAACCGCAAATACACTATAACGTCTAAACATATGATCCAATGCGTTGACTATTTCACCTGCTTGATCGAGATATCTTTTCGAACGCTCACAAAATTCAATAGTTTTCTCGTAATCGAGACACCCAGATGTTATATACTCTTCACAGACATCAACATTAGGATCAAATAGGCCCTCGTTATTCCCCATTATCTGATCGCTCATGGTAACCATGACTGCCGCGTCCATCCTTGTACCCATATTAACAGCATCAATTGTCGCCTTTATATTAGACATCACCTCAGATGTTCTTGTATTGACCTCATCCTGCTGTAAATTAGTAATCCTTCTCATTCTAGCAATGTCGGCATCAATCTGTTCAGGAGCAACGCAAAACCACATTATCTCTGCATAATTAATTATTCGTCTCTTATTAATAATGAAATTAACACCAACATCCTCTTCAGATTCTCTCGGGTTGTCAAATGCTTCCCCAGGCATATCTATAAATGTAAAGATATAACTTCTTCCCAGAACATTGATTTCTATCGAAAAAAGGGGAATCGTTTCTCCACCACCTTCAAAAGCGGTTTTATCTATTTTTTCACCATTGCGGAATTTTTCAAGGATGACCTTCTTGAAAAATTCCCACTCATCATTTCTTGCTTCCGTAACGCTTGCGACTCTATCTTCCTGATTTTTCCTGTTCTGCTTAATCAGGTTGTCAACAAGAGCAGCAAGATATGCGGTCTTGCCGACACGTGCACTGCCCGCCATTCCGACAATGATTTCCTCATGTTTCCCTACTTCAGGATAAAACTTCTTTCCGCAATTCGGACAGACATTATTCGTCACTGACTGCGTTACACCATCCTCATACCTGATCATCATTTTTTTTGCAAATTCATTGCCACGATCATCTTTATCCATAACAACCATAACGTCAAATTTTGCAATAACTTCATTATCATCAGGAGACATTTGTTTGGAGCAAAGATTGACTACCTCCTTTATATCTGTAGCCAATTGCTGGAAATCTATATCCTGACCACGCTGATTAACATATTTTATATGCTGAATCAGACTATTATATTCCAGTGTATCTATATCCTTTTCAACAAGGTCTTCAAACTTCGCCCTGGCAAAACGCTGCAGTTGGAATCGAAGTTTTTCCACAGAAAATTCAAATTTACTGAATTTTCCTCCCTGCAGTTTATACATAGATGCTAAATCTCTCCAAGTATAATAAAGACAAAAATCAAGGCCAAGCATCGTCTCCCATTTAGTATTGGCGCCAAGCCTGCGGTTCGCCGCTTTTGTTATTGCCTTGTTAATTAACTCCCCAAAATCAAATGCCAATCTGTCTGCTTTTGTGGATTCTCCACATTTTGTGCAATGAGCATCGTAGTATTCTACCATTTAAGTATTCTCCTCTAAATCAATTTAACTATTATAAAAAGAACCATTTCCAATAAAAGCATTTGAAAAATCGTTTTAGTCATTGCTTGGCTCTCATCATCTTTATCGTATTCAACTGATAAGTCATTAAGGATTTTACCTGATTCATCCTGCATCACTTCCTCCTGGCGCTCACTGATTCTGCATTATTTTTTATAGAGCAATGTTCCTTTTAAATTTCCACATCAGTATTAGTTTGCAATAATAATGATATCATCACACCCCTCATCTTTATACGTGTTAACAATAATCACTATCTGCGCATAGTAATAAAAGCTATCACTTTTCTTAAAGTCAGTACTTCCATTAATACTAAAGTAAGAAATTTCCCCCTCTTTCTTCAGAATGCCTAGCTTTAAATTGTTAGCTCTTCTTAATTCAATGTTTATAAATCCCCTTTCCTGCAAGTCCGCCACGACATCTTTATAATATCTGCCTTTAAATTTCGAACTTTTATTTCCGATAGTTATTTTTAGGGTATAGCATGATATAGTAATTGGCGTATTTTTCGGTAAATAGCATTTTCCATCTGTATACACGTTGCCATCAATTGAGATTGAAGCGACAAATCCATTCTGTTCTCTCTCATATGTGATAGTTTCTTCTCCAATAGATACATTTGAAAACCCTGCATCAACCAACTGTTGCTGCATTACTTCACAATTTGCGTTTTGCCAATCAGCTAACACTTGACCCGCATTTATTCTTCCCTCGCTGCTATAATAAATAACTATATCAGCATCAATATTTTTATAATTGCCTTCAAAAAAACTATCAGAATTGTCTATAGAAATTCGAGTAGTTTTTCCGCTATCGAGCCACCCTGACTCATCCTCCCTTTTAGTTATTTTTTTAAACCCGGCCTTTGACAATTGTTTATAAAGCTTATCCGCATCTTTTCCAATCACGGAAGTGGAATCAAAAGGAACCTGTATTTTCCCTTCAGTGTAATTCGAAGGATAAATAATAAAAACTAGCAACACCAATAAAATTGCAGCACCGATTACGAGAACACACTTCGGCTTATTATGTTTTTTCTTCTTTTTTTTCTTTTCTTCGGATAAGGTACTCTTGTTTTCAATTTGCTCTTCACTCTGAGCTGGTTCTGATACAGCAACTTGCATTTTCATGCCACAGAACGGACAGTATTCTGATACTTCAGGAATAGCTTTATTGCATGCTGGGCAACTCTTTTGCCTAGTTTCATCGTACTCAACGGGTTCAATTTTGCTCATAGTCATTTCACTAAAAAATCAGAATAAAAATATTAATATAATTATTGATCATTACAGTTCAGTAAGCTTATCAGAAATTCCCATCTCACAGTGTATCCTACACAATAAGCAACATTATTTATCTCTAAATCTCCGATAAGTATTTATAAAAGGGAATCCATATAAGAAAAGCAGAAAAATCTTAATGTCCAAGCCACCTTCATTTATGAGCATTGAATCATCACGATTATCATCAAAGAACATATATAGACAGAAAGCATCTTATAGTCGCACTCATATTATTATTCATTCACTACCCCTCATAAGTCACGATTATTGGAGCCAAGATGCTCTAATTTATCCAAAACACCAAACTAAATTATATCACCTATAGACTTTTTGTACAATCTTTATAAAGTTCAAATCTAATGATTTCCAAGCTATTTTCGTTTATAAAACCATTTCATATTCATAGCTGTTAGCGCCGGGTTGGAAATTCCGGCTGACCGGCATGCATTTTCCGCTTAGCGCGGCATAAGCTTTCCGGGCTGGACTGCATGTAACTCCGCTTGCGCGGCACGGGTTCAAATACAGTGTTATAGTTTCTTTCATAGTCAAAAATCTACACTACTACGAAAGGAGGCATTGAAAAATGCAAGACTACAACACAATCATCGGTGTCATTCAATTACGCCAAAATCAGTGTTCCTTCAGTGTCATTGAAGCCAGATACCACATTGGTTCAGGGACAGTACAACGGATTCTGAACCGCTTTGCTGCGTCTGGTATGGCATTGAATGAACTGAGGGCAATGGAGCCTTCCGCGGTCGAGGAAATGTTCTACCCGCTGAAGAACCTTCAGCGAAAGGACATACCTCTGCCGGATTTCCAGCATTACTATGACCAGATCCACGAAAAAGGAAGTAAGGTCAACATTTCCTATTGCTGAATCGAATACCGCAGGGAACATCCTGACGGCTACGGGCAGTCCCAGTTCTATGAATACTTCAACAGGTTCGTAGAGAAGAATTACGGCCCCCGCAGTTCAAAAATGGCAGTAGAATGTGTTCCCGGCGAAAAGATGTATATAGACCGGGTCGGTGATAAGCCGGAGCTCCTGACAGATCCGGAGACCGGGGAGATCAGGAAA
>OCVV012873373.1_pt1 | contig 22025 bp, 18 predicted proteins | sample 1539721 | NCBI WGS metagenome assembly OCVV01 (sample SAMN02144230, study PRJEB22623) | gut metagenome | biome: sheep rumen | host: Ovis aries | place: New Zealand
TGACGCACTTCGATGGATGGAGGAATCCGGCGGCGAGCCGGACGTCATCGGGACCGACGGCGAACGGATCCTGTTTGCGGACTGCGCAAAAGAATCGCCCGCGGGCCGCAGAAGCCTCTGTTATGACGAAACCGCGCGCAAAGCAAGGAAAAAGGCCCCGCCCAAAGGCAGCGCGGAGGAACAGGCTGCCCGGCACGGGATCTCACTCATGACTGAGCAGCAGTATCGATTTCTGCAGACGCTCGGCGAATTCGATCTGAAAACATCAAGTTGGATCGCAACGCCGAAGGAAATCCGCGATCTCGGCGGCGCGCTGTTTTGTGAAAGACGCTACGGCGCGGTATTCCTGTTCCACAACGGCGCGGATTCCTATTACGGCGTGCGCGGCTGGCGCGGCGTCGTGTCGGTCTGAACCGCGCATACGGAAGGAGGGTCGGGTCATGCCGCGGCAGAGTATTCTTGATAAGAAGGTATCAGTGCGGCGTTGTACCCAGGCAGAGAGCAGCTTCACCCTCTCGGCCTTCAAGAAAAGCATGGCTGGTATCTACACCACCACTGTCAGCCAGGACACCCTTGACGAGTGCCCCATGGCCTACAAGGACCCGCAGACCATCATCTCCGCCATCGGCGATACCGTCCGCATTGAGAAACAGATCCGCCCGATCTACAACTTCAAGTCCAGCGACCGGTTTACAAGCAAAAAGAGGAAATGAGGAGGCGTCGTCATGAAACACCGTAAGAAGCCCGTAATATCCGGCTTGATTTCAGTCTGCCTTATCATCGCACTGGCCCTTGGCCTGCCGGCATGCAGCGACGGGAATTCCGGGCAGAGCACGGCGCCCGCAGTTTATACGCTTTCCTCGGTGCACCGGGTGAACGGACGCCAGGGGATCTGCGTCGAGGGAGATTCCTATTGGGTCAGCGGCTCTACAACCCTGACAAAGTACGACCGGGACTGGAATTTGGTTGCCGAAAACACAGACCCCTTCGCAGGGTATTCCCTGGAGGTCAACCACATCGGCGACATCGATGTGTATCAGAACGAGCTGTATCTCGGCGTCGAGTATTTCATGGACGGCGTTGGAAGCAATATCCAGGTTGCGGTCTATGACGGCGACACCCTCGAGCTCAAGCGGATCTTTCCCTTCCGTGCGGACACGGGCCAGTTAGAATGCTCCGGGATCGCGGTCGATCCCGATTCGAGAACGGTGTACATGTGTTCCTGGATCGATGACGATTCCAGCGCGTATCTGTACATGTACGATTTGGACGACGGAGCGTACAAGGGAAAGCTGCGAATGGATTCGGTTCCAAAGTGGATCCAGGGCGTCGCATACTTTGACGGCAGCCTGTACATGACCTGCGATGACGGCGATGCCGATGAGGACGCGCCGGATCATATGTATCGGATCGCGCTGAGCGATGACCGCACGTCAGGGAGCGTGGTGTTGGAAAAGACCTTTGATGATGTGACCCGGCAGGGTGAGATCGAGGGACTGAGCTTCGACCGGTCACGCAGACAGTTCCTGCTTCTGTACAACCGCGGCGCAAGAATCGTTCTCGGCATGCCAAAGGGATTCTATGAGGGCTATACAGAAGAAATCCACGAGGTTTTTGTCTATACAAGAGAGTGAATCAAACGAATAGAAGAAAGCTGATTTGATTATGGATATAGAACACTATTTCATTACAAAAGGACAGGGTGCTCCACTGATCCTGCTGCATGGAAACGGCGAGGACAGCAACTATTTTCAAGGGCAGATCGATGCCTTTTCAAAATATTATCAGGTCTTTGCAATCGATACCCGTGGGCACGGGAAAACGGGAGCGCCGTCTGCCGGGAGCTTCTGGGGTACGATTTGTCCGTACCGGAGCAGATGGCGTCTATCCGGGAAAAGGAGCTGTTTCAAGTGCGATGCCCGGAAATCATACGGAGCGCCGCGGCAATTCTGGATGAATTGCTGGCGGAACAGGACGGCAAGGAGAACGGAAAATGATGGATGAATGCTTGATCTGCGGCGCGCCGCTGGAATATCTGGAAACCGAGGTGCAGATGGAGTGCGCCCTCTGCCGCAAAAAAGAGAACAGCAAGACCCGCTGCGTGCGGGGCCATTACGTCTGCAATGACTGCCATACCGCGGGGCTGGACTCCATTGTCGGTCTGTGCCTGAATGAGAGCTCCAAAAACCCTGTGGAGATTCTGGAAAAGATGATGGCCATGCCCTTCTGCCATATGCACGGGCCGGAGCACCACGTCATGGTTGGCGCGGCTCTGCTGACGGCCTATCATAACGCCGGCGGGGCCCTGGACCTTCCGAAGGCTTTGGGGGAAATGATCAACCGCGGGAAAAAGGTCCCCGGCGGCGCCTGCGGCTTCTGGGGCGCCTGCGGCGCGGGGATCAGCTCCGGGATGTTCGTCTCCATCGCCTCCGGCTCGACGCCCCTGAGCGTGGAGCCCTTCGCCCTGTCCCACAAGATGACGGCACTGTCGCTGGCTGCCATCGGAGAGATCGGCGGCCCCCGCTGCTGCAAGCGGGACTCCTTCCTCGCCATCCTATGCGCCATCGACTTTGCGAAGGAGCAGCTGGGCGTGGAGATGGAGAAGCCGGAGATCATTTGCACCCATTTCAGAAAAAACAACCAGTGCATCGGAAAACGCTGCCCGTTCTTCCCAAATCATTCTATCAGGAAAAATGCAGCTGGGGAGAATTAAACCACAGGTTACTTTACAAAGCCGATAATCCATGCTATATTGGGCATAGAAAACAGGGCGACCGCCCGGAAAGGACAAGAGAAATGATCCGTATTCAGAAGTCATTCAAAAAAGAATATTTGGAGCATTCCCTGTGCAGCTTTGATCTTAGCATGCACGGTCCTTTGGCACGCCCATATGAGACAGTTATGAACGACCGACCGGAATGCCCGTAGGGGAACCCGGATATATTTGGCCGCTTGTCTTGTGTGAGGCAGGCGGCCTTTTCCTATGCCATGGAGGACAGAAAATGGAACACAGTCAAAAAGATTCAGACTGCTCCTTCTACAGGAAGGAGTCAGGCAACCTTATGAAACGGGCTGCATAAGCCGGATCCTTCCGGCGTTGCAGCCGGAAAGGAGCGCAAATCAAATGAACATGTGGCCGGTCATTGATATGACCGCGACTGGAAGAAACATCGCTCGTCTGCGCAAGCAGGCCGGGATGACGGTGCGGGATCTCCAGGACGCCTTTGGTTTCAGCAATCCCCAGGCCATTTACAAGTGGCAGCGGGGGCAGGCAATGCCGACGCTGGACAACATGGTAATCCTGGCGGCAGTCCTGGGTGTCGGGATTGATGACATTATCGTCTGCAATGGTCCCTTTCAGGCAAAGATTATCGCATAAATAAAAAAACAGCTCCCTCTCGGAGCTGACATGGCCCTTTCGTCTAATCGGATAGGACACCGCCCTTTCACGGCGGCAATGCCGGGTTCAAATCCCGCAGGGGTCACCATATGGCCGTGTAGCGCAGATGGTTAGCGCGCCTGCCTGTCACGCAGGAGGTCGCGGGTTCGATTCCCGCCACGGTCGCCAGCGGCCCCTTCGTCTAATTGGTCAGGACGCCAGCCTCTCAAGCTGGAAACGTGGGTTCAAGTCCCGCAGGGGTCACCAATACGGCAGCGTACTCAAATGGTAAGAGAGCGGTCCTGAAAACCGTGAGGCGGGAAACCGTGTGTGGGTTCGAGTCCTACCGCTGCCGCCATACATTCGGTTTCATAGGCAAGCTGGAAAGGCAGCGGTCTGCAAATCCGTGAACGTCTGTTCGAATCAGACTGGAACCTCCATACGGTGACATACCCAAGAGGCTGAAGGGGCTGGTTTGGAAAACCGGTAGACGGGCTCGACCCGTGCGCAGGTTCAAATCCTGCTGTCGCCGCCAATACGGAGTGATGCTCTAACAGGTAAGAGACCTCCCCGCTAAGGAGGCGGGGCAGAAATGCCCTTGAGCGTTCGAGCCGCTCTCACTCCGCCAATATGCGCAGATGGTGAAATGGTAGACACATCGGTCTGAGGGGCCGACGCCCATAACGGGCTTGCGAGTTCGACTCTCGCTCTGCGTACCACGTCGGAAGAAGCCTGCTGCATTTCGCTTCCGCGGTTTGCGTAAGAGCCGCGAAAGCTGCATATCCGCAGTCTCCTTCCTCCTTCTCCCCATCGAACCACACTTCGATGGGGTCCCCGAAAAACACACGGCTGGTGGAATTGGTAGACACGCCAGTCTCAGGAACTGGTGCCCGCAAGGGCATGGGAGTTCGAGTCTCCCGCCGTGTACCAAATGCGCAGGTGCCGGAACAGGTATACGAGTCGGTTTCAAAAACCGACGCCGAAAGGCATGCGGGTTCGAGCCCCGCTCTGCGCACCACGTCGGAAGAAGCCTGCTGCATTCCGTTTCCGCGGTTTGCGTAAGAGCCGCGAAAACTGCATATCCGCAGGCTCCTTCCTCCTTCTCCCCATCGAACCACGCTTCGATGGGGACCCCGAAATGCGTCCTTAGCTCAGTCGGTAGAGCAGCAGACTTTTAATCTGTGGGTCGGGGGTCCGATTCCCCCAGGGCGTACCACGTCGGAGCACCCTCCGCACGGCTCAGAATCAGCGGTTTCGTCAGCGCCGCTGATTCCTCGACTGTGCTTCGGGGCTCCTCCTCTCCCCATCGAATCTTGCTTCGATGGGGACCCCGTATACAGATGTGGCGCAATTGGCAGACGCATCCGATTTAAGATCGGAAAAACTGTGGGTTCGAGTCCCACCATCTGTACCATTACATGTTGCGTGTAGCTCAGTTGGCAGAGCACCGGGTTGTGGCCCCGAAGGTCGGCGGTTCGAGTCCGCTCACGCACCCCAAACGGGACCTTAGCTCAGTTGGTAGAGCGGTAGGTTGAAGCCCTGCGCGTCCCTGGTTCAAATCCAGGAGGTCCCACCATACGGGAGAGTGCCGGAGTCCGGTCAAACGGGGCGGACTGTAAATCCGTTGGCTCACGCCTGCGTTGGTTCAAATCCAACCTCTCCCACCATCAAAGAAACCTCTTTTGTCTGCCAGGGTAAAAGAGGTTTTCTTTCGTTAAAGGATTGAAAGCTCACATTTTTCGAGTATAATGAAAAAGAAATGAGATCGACAAATCGGGATTTAAGGAGACAACGTATGATATATGAATTAAAAGACTTTTCCCGGGTAAAGCGCATGACACCCAACCCGACACTAAATGACTGACACAGACAACCGAACAGAATTTTGATAGAACCACATAATTAAGGAGGAGACAGACGATGGATTTGCAATACCTGTTTTTACTGCAGCAGCTCCGGGCGATGCTCGGCGGATGCCTGGACGAGATCTTCAACGGACTCAGCAAAGTGGCGGTGGTCGTGATGCCGCTGCTTCCTGTGGCGATCTATTGGTGCGTCAGCAAAAAATGGGGCTATCGCTTTCTGGCGACGATCTGGTGCGGCGAGGTCGTGAACGGACTCGTCAAGCTGACGGTCTGCGCCTACCGCCCATGGATCCGTGCGGCAGGACTCGAGCCCGCGGGTGATTCCAAGGTTGCCGCTACAGGCTATTCCTTCCCCAGCGGACACACCATGTGCGCCACTGCAACCTACGGCACGCTTGCCGTCTGGCAGTACAAAAAGAGAAGATGGATTGCCGTAACCTGCGGAATTCTGATTATGCTGACCATGTTCTCGCGGAACTTCCTGGGTGTCCATACGCCGCAAGACGTGCTAATCGGATTCCTGGAAACCGCTGTGATCATCGTCGCGGCAGGCTTTGTTATGAGAAAGCTCGAAGGCAACGAGCGGCTGGCCGACATTCTGAGCATTGCCGGAATCGTCTTTGTTGCGGCGTCCATCGTGTATATCCTAGTGAAGCCCTATCCGATGGACTATGTCAACGGCGAGCTGCTTGTAGATCCGCAGAAGATGATGAAGGACTGCTTCAATGGATGCGGGGGCCTGCTGGGGTTGATCATTGGCAGCTTTTTGGAACGCCGGTTTATTAACTATGAGATCCCGAAGCAGTCCCATCTGCTGCCGATCGTAACTGCCGCCGGACTCGGTCTGGTCTTTGCGTGGAACGAGTACTTCGCGGACGCGACGGTAGTGCTGCTTTTCGGAAGAAACTGGGGAAACTTTGCCGCAGGTCTGCTTGCTGTTCTGTTTGTCACGGCGGTCTATCCGCTGGTAATCCGCCGCCTCTGCCCAGCCGATGTTCAGGTGAATGCGGAGGCAAACTGAAAGATAGACCTAACCGAACAGGGTATCAGCTGTGCCCGCATGGTTCCGCGTTTATTTCCGCCTTGTGCAAGATAATCCTCCCATACTGAGGTCTCGTTGTTTTGCAGCCCCATTTCCCTGCGTCGCCGGCGGTCATGTAATTTCGCTGCAAAACGAAAATATGATACTACCTTCATAATAGAGGAAAGGCCCGCAGGTGATATGGTCCTCGTCTCCTGGGTGATATAGCCCTGGCTTCGCGGGTGATATACGCCAAAGGCAGAGCTAAAACTTGGTATCTTTTTTGATCTACCCTTCCAGAAGGGTAGATCAAAAAAGATACCACCCCAAAAAACCCAGGAAATTCCTGGGTTTTTTGCATGTCTGGGGGTCCAAAAAGTACAAGGTTTTTCCGTAGATACCAACCCCCCGTTTTTCCGATCATGCAGGACTCGAACTTGCGACAAGGCTGGTTCTCGAGTTCTTTGGGAGCTTCGGAAATATTTTTCCCTTGATTGACAATCGAAAAATGAAAGCAGCAGACAGTATTTGACATGAATGATGCTCCTTGAAAAAAACAGATAGTTACTGTTGCAAAACAGGCAGCTTATTCGTTATAATATAAGCGAAATTGCTGTCACCTTTATTACCCAAGCATAGATTGACAGCTTAGACAAGCGGAATATAGTATTATGGAGGGATAGAATCCTATGTCACAAAAAACACTTCGCGGTCTTCTGATCGCAGTTTCGCTGCTTCTGGTCTGTGTGCTGGTCATACAGTGTCTGTTCTGGACCGGCGTCATCGGGAAAAAGGCGGATGGCCCGTCCGCTGTTTTAGCGACGGTTTCCGCCGGGGAAGGCAGCCTGTCGCGGGATGGGTATACGCTTGAGCAGGTCGTTGTGCTCAGCCGCCACAACATCCGTTCCCCCCTGAGCGGCAGCGGATCGGCCCTCGGTACCATCACGCCGCACGAATGGTTTCAATGGTCGTCCAATCCCAGTGAGCTGTCACTCAGAGGCGGCGTGCTGGAGACCGAGATGGGCCAGTATTTCCGCAAATGGCTGGAACGTGAGGGCCTGTTCCCCGAAAACTACCACCCTGCCGCGGACGAGGTCCGTATCTACGCCAACGCCAAACAGCGCACCATTGCCACGGCAGAGTATTTCGTCTCCGGCCTGTTGCCCACAGCGAACACACCCATCGAGACGCATGTGGAATACGACACAATGGATCCGGTATTCACCCCGCAGCTCAGCTTTGTTTCCCCGGAATACAACGAAGCTGCCGAGGAACAGGTCTGGGCGCTTTATGGTGATACGGTCAGCAGTCTTGCGGACAACTATGCGCTGCTTGCAGACGTCATCGACATGGAGCAGTCCGAGGCCCGGAAAGACGGCAGCGTGACTCCCTTCGTTACGGACGACTCCGAGCTGGTGCTGGAGCTGGGCAAGGAGCCCGGCGTCAAAGGCTCGCTCAAAACCGCATGCTCGGTCAGTGACGCGCTGGTGCTGCAGTACTACGAAGAGCCCGACGCGGTCAAGGCTGCCTTCAGCCACGAATTGACAGACGAACAGTGGCAGCAGATCTCCGAGGTCAAGGACGTCTACGGCGACGTGCTCTTCACCGCCCCGCTGATTGCGGCGAACGTCGCCCATCCGCTGCTGCAGGAGATCGCATCAGAGCTCACCACCGACGGCAGATGCTTTTCCTTCCTCTGCGGTCATGATTCCAACGTGGGCAGCGTGCTGGCTGCCCTCGGTGCTGAGGATTATGCGCTGCCCGGTGCGATTGAGAAAACCCCCATCGGCTGCAAGCTGGTCTTCTGCCGCTGGCGCGGGCCGGACGGCAGCAGCTATTGCACCGTCGATATGGTCTATGAGACCGTCGATCAGCTCCGTGCGACCCCTTTGCTGGATCTGGAGCAGCATCCCGCCGTTGTTCCCATGCGGTTTGCAGGGATCACGCCCAACGCAGACGGTCTGTATGCAGAGACCGATTTCATGAATCTGCTGCAGAGCAGCATTGCAGAGTATGACCGGATTGCAGAGACCTACGCGCTGGCGGATGCGGCGTAGTGTCAGCGATCCTACGCGGCAAAACAGCTTGTTCCTGTTTTGAGGAGGGAATATTACTTGCTCCTGCAGCAGCTTGGGGAAACGATGTTTCCCTGGCAGAATTGATAGGCTCCCTCTATGAGCGACAGTGAAATAAAAGTCCCTGACATCATAGGGGGAGCATATCTATGAGGAAAAAAGCGAAGATAAAACCAGAAGAAAAAGTACATGCAGCACAGTATTACATTATGTGGAGAATATGCAGCGAAATAAAACTAAGATTTGATTGTTTGCCATACCATGTCGGCACTCGATCTGAACGGGTTTTACTGTCGTCACTTCTGTGATGTAATCAATCCCACAGGCAAGGCCGGCAGCGTTTACGCCGCCGCGTTCGCCAACGGGAAAACTGGTTGAAGCTGCATCGAACCCCTGCCGTATCCAAAACAGCCGACCTGAATAAAACGATTTGAGCAGCAGGGCTCAGCCTGCTGCTCACCGACGATATGCAGTTTTGCTTTCACGGGAACCGGGATCTGATCCATCGGAACCTCAAAGAGATCAACGAAAAGGCGCCTGCTTCCGCAGGCGCCTTTTGCTCGCTTATCCCAGCCTTGCTTCTGTGAGCGGCTGATCCCGGAAGATCCTGCCCTCTGCCATCGCGACAAGCTCGTCGCAGGTCTGCTCGAATGGTTCCGTCAGTTGGAGGACTTCGGCAGATAAGGCACCAGCGCGTCGGCCAGACTCCTGACGTTCCGGGTCTGGACCAGCACTCTGCCCGACCCGCTGAACTCATTGACCAAGCCCTCGCCGGACTTGAAGCCGAAGGTACCGGACGCGATGCGGATCTGGTAATTCAGTGTGGAATCCCAGGCGACCACGTGCCCGTTGTCGATGACCAGGGAACGGCCGGGCCGCACCTCAAGCTCCATCATGTCGCCGAAGGCATTGACGAAGAGGTTGCCGCTGCCGGAGGTTTCCATCACAAACAGGCCACCGGTGCCACCAAAGAGGACCTTCCCGACGCCCTTCTGCGCGATCATATGGTACTGTACGCCGGAATCGCATGCAAGAAACGCGCCGGTGTTCAGCCGGTACTGCTTCGCGCCGACCTCGAGGTGCCGGATACAACCGGTGACCGAAGGCGCAATGCCGATCAGGGCCTCGTTGGAGGTTCCGGTCGCCTCGCTGATAAACATGCTCTCTCCGGAGGAAATGGAGCGTCCGAGGGCCTTGAACATTCCGCCGAGGCCGCCGGAATTGGCGTTCAGCTTTCCTTCCAGGCTCACGTCCTGCATATAGACCATTGCGCCGCGCTCCAGGCGGATCGTCTCGTTTTGCGCCAGCGCTACCTCAAGCAGCGGATTGTCGCTGTCGCCCAGAATCTGATATCTCATAAGATTGCCTCCCTCTATGAAATCGTTTTGGTTGTTCTTCTGACTGATCCCATTGACTTCGAATCGGCTTTGCGGACAGACGCAGCCGGGCAGACCCGCGGGGCCTTAGGGCAGCGAAGCTGGTTGCTGCAGTCCAGTCATCCCTCCGCCGTCTGATTTAATATACCATAGATTTTAATTTGCTTCAATAGGTTTTCTCTTGCGATTTCGCAAAGTTTGTGGTATCAGACGTGCCCGTATGGTTCTTCGTTTCTTTTCGCCTTGTGTGAGAAAACCCTCCCATACTGAGGGCTTGCTGTTTTGCAACACCATTTCCCTGTGTCGCCGACGGTCGTTTTATTTCGCTGCAAAACGAAAATATGATACATACCTTCATAATAGAGAAAAGGCCCGCAGGTGATATGGTCCTTGTCTCCTGGGTGATATAGCCCTGGCTTCGCGGGTGATATACGCCAAAGGCAGAGCTAAAAGTTGGCATCTTTTTTGCTCTACCCTTCCATATTGGAGAAATCCGAACTTAAAGCCGGTTGGCAAAGGGTTCGGATTTCTTGTTTTTATCGAGCAGATCGGAGAGCTGCAAAAAAACACAGTTCTGAGACCAAATAGGCCAGGCAGGGAGACAACCACGCTTCCCCGCCGGGCCTTTTTCTGTTCTCCTAAACTACTTCAATCTAATGTGATGCCCAACAGTTCTGTGTGAAACACGAAGGCACTTTCCCTTCTGAGTATCCAGCGCTTCCGCTTATTTTCTGTGTTTCCTTATTTCTGACAAGGAAAGCTGCCATGCGTTCCGCTAATTCTTTCATCTCGGCATACCTCAATGATACCTCAGAAATCTTGTGAATGCTTGCTTGGAAAAAGTTTTGGTGATAGGAATCCTGTCGCCGCTGCTCATGACAGCCTCAGTGGGGGACAACTTCATCACCTGAAGAATATTGATTACATAGGATCGTGAGCTCTGCACGAAATGCTCCGGCAGATTGTGTAAAAGTGCAGACAGTGTCCCGCGTTCAACAAGGTGGACACCGTTTATGGTGTGAACCTGAAGCTCATGATCGTACACCTCAAAAAACAGGACGTCGCGCATGGGGATACTGGTGAATACACCGTTCGACTTGAACGTATAAAACAGGTGGATATTATTCTCAACCTCATAGGCGACCTTTTCCATGCATTCCCGCAGCTTCTGAGGAAAGCCTGCGTCGTTTTTGTTGAGAAAGCGAAGCGCATCTACCTCGTAGCCCGAAAGGCTGTATTCTGTGTGGTCAGAGATAAACACAATCGGGATACGGACACCGAGCCTGCGGAGCTCACGGGCGTAATCCATGCCGTTCTTTCCGGGCATCTTCACGTCCAGCAGAATGCAGTCAAATGCCGAGAGCAAGGAGGGATCGGCCGGAGACGTATAATGCGTAACGAGAACTATTTTTCCTGCGTCCTTTGCCCAACCCTGCAGCTCACCGGTAATTCGATCGGCATGGGCAGGGTTATCTTCAAATATGACGACATTCATTTCAGCTTTCCTCCAAGCCCAGCAGCACGGAAACCTCAAAGCTCGTCTCGCGCGGCTCTATTTGCACAAATCCTCCGTGCTTTTCCGCAATATGGCGCACGCGCGTCAGCCCAAATCCATGCACCGCGCGGTCTGCTTTCGTGGTTGTTAATTCGCCCTGCTCATAGCGGTAGCAGCCGCTGCTGGCGTTTTTGACATGGATTTTCAGCATTGCGCCGACAAGCTGCAAGGAAAAATCAACCTGTCGCGCTGCCTCCGGCAGATTTTCCACGGCCTCAAGCGCATTGTCCAGCAAATTCATAATCACGGAGCATGTATCGACGGCATTTACCTTGATATTTTCCGGAATTGCGAGGATCGGCGATACATGAACGCCGCTTCGATTTGCGCGCAGCAGCTTTTCAGATATGACGGCGTCAATTGCAGGGTTGCCGGTGCTGACCGTAATGCCTGTGCTTTCTACTGCGGAATCTAGCTCTTGAATGAAGCCTGCCATGCTGTCGTAATCCTTGCTTTCAGCGAGTGCCTTTAGTGCAGACAGCGTTCCGCGCATATCGTGCCGCCAGCCCCTGACCGATTCGTACATCGATCTGATTTGCTCAATATTCTCTGCTTCCAGCCGCCTGAGCTGGAGTTCCTTTTCCGCGTCCAGATTTTTCTGGTAGAGCGTGGAGGAGTAGTATAAAATCAGCGTGGTTCCGCCGCAAAGCAGCACGATTACGACGTTGGTTGCTGCACAGGGAAGAATAACAATAGAGCTTTGCAGCAGCGTCTCGTACTGTTCCTCGTGCGCCATAATCGTAATAACACCCAGTAATGCAACCAGCAAGGGGAGCAGTCGATAGAACGTCGGCAAGCTTCCCGCCACCATTTTTTTCTTGGAGAGGAATACCATTACAAGCGCGTTTGCCATCACATAAGCCGCTAACGCAAATGCGCGGAGTGTTGTCATTGGGAAGATGGCGTTCGCACCTTGCGCAGATACAATCATCAGGACAGACAGAATGAAGTGGTCGTCAAACGCAAAGACAACAGACGGAACAGCAGCCCACAGCAGCTTTCTCGTGACGCTGCCGCCGAATCCAAGCAATGCATAAATGGACATCAAAAGCAAGCTGATGGCGGTGACAAGCGCCCATGACCACGAAAGCCGATTCATTGCAAATACGGCTGATGCAAAGAATGGAACAAAGGCCAGGCACGGCACCTTTCTCCCGTTCTTGATTCCGAGCTGATTTGAAAACAAATAGTAAACGAGAGCAGCCTCGCTCAGGCATACGAAGTATTCATAAGCCTGCCATAGAAGGTCCATAAGCAGCAGCCTCCATATAGTGCTTTCCCTTAGTATAAGCCGTCCAAAGAATGCCGTCAAGCTGTCATGTCATTATTTCACGGCAGAAAAGATACATTTCACGGCAAATCGCTTTACTTTGACGTAGGATTATTATATAATATTAAGGTGGAAAAGATGTGGCAACACATCTCTTAATGAATGCAGAACAACATTCTTATCTGAAGGGAGGAATGAAAATGCGTAGCATAAGAAATATGAAAAAAACAAAAAAAAGAATGCTATCGTTGCTTTTTGTGCTGCTCTTCCTGCTGTCCGGCTGCTATTCCGTGCCGGAGCAGGCGTCGGGCGGTGGACGAGCAGAGGCGGGTCCGGAGAAAAGCGCGGATACCGGAGCAGTCGCAGATACGCAGTCGGGGGTTTCGGACGTTTTTCAAGCAAAGGGCGCGTTTCATGCCGACAATCTCCTGCTTGCACAGCGCGGGATTTCCGTTTTTCCGACGGAAAGCGGCTTCTTTTTCTCCGGCTCTGCAAGGTTTTATGACCTGTCCCAGAAAACCGCGTTCACGCTTTGCAACGTACCCGGCTGCCTCCACAACAGCGAAAGCTGCCCTGCGTATTTCAGCGGCGTTCTCGCTTTGATGGAGCACGAGGGAAGGCTTTTTGTGTTCTGCGAAGCGGGCAGCGGCTTGATCCTCGTCTGCGCCGACCTGAAAACCGGGGAGCGGAGAACGCTGGAAAGCTGGCAGCCTGTCGCGCTGGGGGATTCTGTTGTTCTGGCGGGTACGCCCTTCTATTCCACGGGAAGGCTGTATTTTAAGTTGGGAACCTTTGCGGGGGATCACTATTCCGAGCAGTGCTTTCTCTGTGACTTGCCGGAGGGCGTGCTGAGGAAATTCGGCGGTGAAAATGAACGGGAGGGCTTCGACTTTCTTGGCGCCTATGGGGAAAGGGCCGTCGTTGCCTGGTCAATACGGGACGAAGATCCGCAGCGCTTTGACGAGTTTTTGTCCCAGCGCCCGGAGCTTGACCCGAAGTCGCACCCGGACGCCGATCCGGATTCCGCATATTCCGCTTATCTGGACGACTTTCAGCGGCAGCACGTGAAGGGCGAGCTGCGCCTGTACGACCTGAAAAGCGGCGGGTATGAGCCGCTCCTTCCGATCCTCGCAGACGGCTCGGAGAACGCCCCAAATGTGTTTTTCTCCTCCGGCGGGAGCTGCTACGGAAGGTATCTGCTCTATACGCTGGGCGACTATGACGGCGCAGAGACGATCTGCCGGTATGATCTCGAGCACGGAACGGTGGAACGCTTGGTAGACGGCTCCCGTATCCTGAACGGCTTTCTTTATGATGACAGGCTGATCTATCTGGAAAAAGACGAAAAGCAGGAACTCCACGTCCGCGTCTATGACCCGGAGACGAAGGAAAACCGGGAGCTTGACAATGCGGGGGAAACGCAGATTATGGCATTCAGCATTCACGCCGAAACAGCGGACGCCTTTATCGGAATGTATCAGGGCAGAGATATGTGGATAACCAAGGCGGATTTCTACGCCGGGCGCTTTGAAAATGCAGTATCCTACTGAGGTGAGCAAAATGGAGCTTTGCTTTCACGACCTGAAAAAGAATTATGGCAGCAAGCAGGCGCTTCGCGGGATCAGCGTGAGCCTGCGGGAGGGTGTCTACGGACTTCTCGGACCAAACGGCGCAGGAAAATCGACGCTGATGAACATTCTGACTGGGAATTTGCACGCAAGCTCCGGATACATTTCCCTGGACGGGGAGGATGTGCGCGCCATGGGGACACGCTATCAGGCGAGAATCGGCTATTTGCCCCAGCAGCAGTGCTACTATCCGGGCTTTACAGCAGAGCAGTTTCTGTATTATATCGCCGCCTTGCGCGGCATGAAAAAGCCGGACGCATCCAGGCGGATCGACGAGCTTCTTGACCACGTCGGTCTCTCTGACGTCCGCCGAAAGCGCCTGTCCGGCTTCTCGGGAGGAATGCGGCAGCGGCTGCTGTTTGCGCAGGCCGTGCTCGCCGATCCTGATATACTCGTTCTGGATGAGCCCTCTGCCGGTCTCGATCCGAAGCAGCGGATTCTGCTTCGGAATCTGGTGGGTGAGCTTGCCAGAGACAAAATCGTGCTTTTTTCCACGCATGTTGTTTCAGACGTCGCCTATATCGGCAGGCGCTTTCTCTTCCTCTCGGACGGCGCGTTGATTCGCGACGGAAGCTATGCCGAGCTGACAAAGCCGCTGGCGGGTAAGGTCTGGGAGCTGCGCGTACCGCCGGAGCAGCTGGAAGCTGCCTCCTGCTTTGGGACGCTCTGCGCGCAAAGCCGCGCCGGAGAGGACTTTCTTCTCCGCGTTCTCTCGGACACACGCCCTCCCTTCCCTGCGGAGAATGTCACGCCCTCGCTGGAGGACGTTTACTTGGACTGCTTTGGAGGTTGAGCCATGCGCTATGAGTGGAAAAAGCTGCTGCAAAGAAGGCCGATCCGTCTGGTCCTGATCGGCCTTTTTCTTCTAAATGCAACGCTTTTTTATGCTCGCTGTACGGTGAGAAGCGGCGGCTTCTCCCCGGCTGATGCGGCGAAGAAATATGACCGCGCGGATCTGGCGGCTGAGGCAGCGCAGCTGGAGGCATGCCTGCAGGCGGGCGGATGCCCGGAGGATTCCGGGCTGGTGACCGGAGACGCCGCTGCGGAGCTTGCGCTCGACAGAGCGCTGCTTGCGGAGAAGGAAGCCGTCGCGCAGTACCCGGATTACCTTCGCAGTCTTCTTGCGGAAATAAAGGCGCGGCTGCAAGCGGGCTTTTCCGGCAAGCCGGGCGATTGGGAATACCGTGCGCAAAAGGCGGTGCTTGCGCGTTATCAGCGCCTGCTTCCCCTGCGCCCGTCGCCGTCCTTCGGCGAGGGAATCGCGGTGTTTTCCGGCTGGTTCGGGAGCGATATGATCCTGCTTTTGGCGCTCCTCACGGCAGGGCTTCTGCTCTTCCCGGAGGAACGGACGTCCGGCACGCTTCTTCTTTTGCGCTCGACCCGTTACGGGCGTGGAAGGCTGTTTCTTCAAAAGCTGACGACGATGCTGAGCTTTGGCTTTTGCGCACTGATTCTGCTTTATGGAACAGATGCTGCAATTTCCGCTGTGGTACTTGGATTCGGCAGCCTCGCGCGCCCGATCCAGACGGTTCCGGGCTTTTTGCCCTGCCCCGCGCCACTGACCGTGATTGGCTACATCTGCATGGCGGGGCTGGAAAAGCTGCTTTGGCTGACGGTAACCGTTTGCGCTGCCGCGTTTCTCTGCGCGTGGGCAAGAAGGCCCATGCACGCCGTCCTGTTTGCCGCGGGGGCTTCGCTGCTGTCGATTTTCCTCGGCAGCGCCCGCTTTCCGTGGCTGCAATGCCTCAGCCTCAGCACGCAGAGCGATCCGTCTCGGCGCTGGTCTGCCTGTAGAATGCTTCACCTTTTCGGATTGCCGATTTCGGAGCAAACAGCGTTTCTTCTTTGCTGCGGGCTTCTATTGCCCTTTTTTCTGCTCGGCGGATGGTTCGCTTTCTGCCGCCGGGATACCGTCACGCCTTCGCGTGGTCCGCTCTCCGGTCTGCCGATCGGCAGACATACGAGCCTTGGGCGCCATGAAGCACGAAAGCTATGGCTCGGCAGCGGCGGCGCTGTGCTGCTGCTTCTGCTGCTTGCGGCGGAATATGGTCTTTGCATGCAGTTTCCACACCAAGTTACGGACTATGAACGATATCTACGGGGGTATTCTGCGGAACTCTCCTCCGGCTCGGACGAGGAAAACCGCGCGTTTCTGGACGCGGAAGCTGCGCGCTTTGCAAAGCTCCAGGAGGAGATCGATTTTTACGAAGCCCGCTGCGGCGACTTTTCGGAGCTCCAGGCTTTGACGGCAAAGCAGAGGCGGGAGCTCAAGGCCCAGCCCGCCTTCGAGCAAGCAGACACGCAATACCGTTCGCTGCGGCCGGGCGAGCTGTACGTACACCCAACGGCATATCAGCGCCTGTTCGGCCCGCAGGGAATCCAAAATGATCTATGGAGCACCGCGCTGCTCGGGCTCGTGCTCTCGCTTGCGCTCTCGCCCTGCTTTGCGCGTGAACAGGAAACGGGCGTGCTCACCCTACAGAAAACCGCCGGAGCGCTGGGCCGCGCGACCAGAAGCAAGCGGCATCTCGCGGCAGGTTTGGCGCTGTCGGCTGCGATTGCAGCATATTTGCCGCAGATGGCCCTCATCGGCGGCACCTATGGCCTGGCGCGGCTTTATGCGCCGGCAGGCGGGCTGCCTGTGTTCTCCGCCGTGCCAGGACTGCGAATTTGGCAAGTTTTTGCCGTCGCGTGGCTGGCAAGGTTTGCCCTCTCCGCCGCAGAAGCGCTGATGATACTGGCTCTCTCCAAAAGGCTGCGGTCCACGGTCGTCACGATGCTGATTTCCATGGCGCTTTTTGTCCTGTTGCCTATATTGCTTCTGCTTTTTTAGCCACGCAGCTTCTTTTAAATCGCCGCTCCCCATGCGGGCAGGCTTGAACCGTCCCCTTGATGATTGATAATAAAATAGGTGATGGAGATGCTTAATATTCGTATTGCAAAGAGTTACACGATTTACAAAGGTATTGATCGAGAGATTGGAATAGATGATGTTATCCCTCCAAAACTGTGCAAAAAGGAGACTGAGCCATTTCTGAACGAATATTTTCAGTATATCACAGATACCATGCTATCGCCGCTCAATGAAGATACATTCCGGCGGATTTGCGATTACTATCGATCCTTGAATCTGCGCGGAGTGCCATGCGAAGTTGTCGCCGGCGACGATAAGCCTCTATCGGATGTGTATGGAAATTCTCTGCTTTTTTTGGGGATTGATGTTGCTTTTAAGTGCAGTGAATCTCTGCTTGAATCTGACTGGGATCTTCTTCCACGAGAGCTTTTGAATGAATACTGCCTATGCAATCGAATGGAAGATATCCCTGCCGTAATCAATGCGTGTAGACATGGAGGAAATGATTGGAAGCCTTGTTGGGTTTACCAGGTCTTGATATGATTTAAAGCGAGTTTTCCTGTATCAAAAAATCAGCTCCTGGGAGGACGTCTCCTGATTGATTCAGTCAATCCAGCGCATCTCTGAACTGCGTATGAAAAAATAGAACAAGATCTCGCCACTATGACGAGACCTTGTTCTTCTTTAAGGCTGTTTTTTTACAGCCCCTTTTTTCGGGTCGGCGTGGGCTACCCGATCGTCACGATAAAGCCGTCCACGTTGTTGCCGGAAATTGTGTAAGTCCCGTTTACCGGAACATACACCTGATCCCTTGGACAGTAATAGATCTCGTAGCTCCTGCCAAGGCAGGTTACCTGCAGGTGCTCCCCGGAAAAGGGAAAGCCCCGCAGATAGTCGATGTACTCCTCCAGGCAGAGGCCGTTTTCCGCCATGACGCAGGCGTGGGGGAGACCCACATAGCGGAAATGCCAGGATTCATAGCTGATGCCGGTGATATTGCTTTTATGCGGCGGATAGCGCTGGATAAATCCGTATTCCCAGGCGTGGGTAACCGCCCAGGCATAGGCGCCGGTGCCGTCAAAGCCGCCGCTGGTCCCGGCCGCAACATCGTAGGTGTCCAGATCCACCGCAAGGCCGGTATGATGCTCGCTGTGACCGGGGAGAGCCAGATACGCGTCGGCGTGGGCCTGACCCTTCGTGTTCACGGCGTTTTGGTAGAGAAACACCTGGTCCTCGTAGCTGCGATATCCGGCCACAATGTTGATGTCAGAAAGCCCGGTTTCTTCGGAGAAGGCGTCCATCCAGGCGTTCAAAGCCTCCATGGCGTCAGGGGTCACACTGAGATAAATGTCCTTCACCAGATAGCTGTCGGTCTTGTTTTCATAAACCGACAGGATTTGCGGCAGCGCAGGGTCGTAAGCATGGCTTTGGTTGACGAGCACAAGCGAGCCGGAGGATAACGCTGCCTCCGGCTGGGGCAGCAGCATCCAGTCGTCTGTTGTCGGGTCAACGGAAGGAACGGAGGAGACAGACTCCGCTGCCGTGCGCTCCGGCATAGAAGCAGGATTCTCAACCGAACCGGCGGATCCGGCGGTGCTTTCTGCGCTGATCTTCCGGCATTGGGTCAGAAGCAGAACCGTCAGGAGAAGCAGGCACAGGACAATGCCGCCCAGAAGAATCTGCTTTTTGCGCCGCGTTCGATGTATTCTGTCGCTTCGTTTGATTTGCTCTGTCGTCATATCGTCAGCTCCTTTGCGGTTTTCTGTAGTATCGCAAAGCAGACCAACAAAGCGGCAAACCAACGGCATCAAAACGGAATCAATTGAAGGAAATGAAGCCCTCCGGGAGGGACAGCTCAAAGAGCATTCGGTATTCCTCCGTGCCTTCCGTCAGTAAGAGTGTTCCCGTGTAATAAAAATCATCGGCAAAGTCGAGTTTTGTGCCTGCTGTAAACGCAGAAGACGTTCTGGCCTCAAAATGTCCGCAGAACGCCTCTGACAGGCGGTGGAGGATGGCTTCCTCGGAGTCCAGAGCGCCGCCGAAATCGTGGAACAGGCTGTCCCAGGCATCTGGAGAACCGAAAAAACTGCATTTCAGAATGAGGCCCGTCTGATCGTCGATCATGGCCTCCCAGTTCCAGGCCTCGTTCAGGCTCACATGAACGACCCAGACGATCATTGTGCCGTATGCGGGAGCGGCGGAGATCATGGGTGTAAGATCGCTGCGGCCCTGCAGAACAAATTGATACCCGGTGGCCTCCAGCAGGAACTGCTCCGCAATCTTTGCCGCGTCCTGCTTCTGCAGATAAACGCCTTTCTGCAGGGGTGTGGTGACGGCGGTCTCGATGGGCTCCTGAATGAACCGTAACCGAGCGGCGATGTCCAGATCAGACTGATAGTTCAAATCGATTTGCCGGATCTGCGCGGTGGAAAGCTTCCTGCCCTCAACGGCGTCTTCGATCCGGAATACAGTCTCCGGCAGGATCCAGCCAAACAGGGCCGCAGCTGCCAATATTGCGAAAAGTGTAAGCAATTGATACCGTTTCATTCCGACACCTCCGGCAGACACAGGGTTACGCAGGTGCCTTGCCCCTCCCGGGAGGAGAAGGAGATCGTCCCCTCGTGCAGCTCCAGAATCCGGCTGCAAAGGGTCAGGCCGAGTCCCACACCGCCCTGGGCCCGGGACCTGGACTTATCCACCCGGTAGAAGGCCTCCGTCAGGTGGCGGATCGCCTCCTCCGGCATCCCCTGTCCATTGTCCAATACGCGAATCTGATAGATGCCTCCGAGGCTCTGCCCCAGAACATAGATGTTGCCGCCCTCCGGCAGGGCTTTCCTTGCGTTGTCCAGCAGATTCACAATCACAGAACGGAACAGGTCCGGCTCTGCGCGGCAGACGCCCGGGCCGCATCTGCATTGCAGGGTAATCCCACGGGCCTGATAAATGGACCGCAAATGTGTCACCAGAGCCGATACAACGTCCCCGATTTCCACGGGACTCAGGGTAAGCTCCCTGTGCTTCAGCAACAGCAGATCCAGCAGCTTCAGGGAAAGGGATTCCAGCCGTTTGCCCTCGGAAAAGATATACTGCGCCGCCTCCTGGGACTCAGAGGCATCCAGACTTTGGCTTCTCAGAAGATCCGCATACCCGATGATCGAGGTCATCGGCGTTTTTAATTCGTGGGCAAAGCTGCCCATAAACTGCTCCTGCCGTTCCATGGTATCCTGCAGCTCCGTGATGTTCTCGGAAAGACGATCAGCCATGCGGTTCAATTCACTGCCCAGGGCGCCGATCTCATCCTTCGGCATGCGCTGAACTCTGGCGTCCAGCCTTCCGGCCCCCAGCCTCTTTGCGACTGCGCCCAGTCGGGAAAGCGGCTTTGTCAGCAGCCAGGAGAGCAGCCAGGCCGTCCCGCCGCCGATCAGCAGAAGCAGCAGCAGAACGCTGTGGTACGTGCGGAGCTGCGCCCTTCTGGTCCCGTAGATCGGGCTCACGTCATACAAAATGTCAAGCTGCAGCGGCGCAGTGTTGGTGCGGACGGCAGCGCTGAGCTGGAGAATGTGATAACCATCCCGGGTATAAACGGCGATGGTGCAGTCATCGGCAGGGGAGAGCTGCCTGGGCTGCATGCCGGTCTGATAGACCGCGTCCCCATCCTGGGACAGACATACCCCCAGCTGCCCGGAGGCGTCCATCCGGTCGAAGGCTGTGCGAATGCTGGAAAAATCCTGCTGGATATCCACAAGATTAACCAGCTGAACCGTTTGCAGCGTCATTTCATAGGAGCGGATGGCGCTGTTTTTCGCCTGCTCCAGGCTGCTGTGAAAGCTTTGGTGAATCAAGATCGCGCCGCCGATCCCATAACTCAGCGTCAGCAGCCAAACCATCGCCAACAGCATTTTCTGACGGAATTTCATCTCTCTGCCTCCAGCCGGTATCCGACCTTCGGAACGGCGTGCAGCAGGTCCTCCCATCCGATTTTTTTGCGCAGTCGCTGCACGTGAAGGTCAACGGTTTTGCTGCCGTATGGGAAATCCTCGTTCCAGATGCGTTCATAGATCGTCTCGCGATAGAGCGCAATGCCCGGGTTCCGGGCAAACAGCAGGAGCAGCTCATACTCCTTCGGCGTCAGAGGAATTGCTTCCCCGTCCCGGTATACCAGCATCGCCTGGGTGTCGATGACGAGGCCGCCGATCCGCAGCTCTGTGTCGGTTTTGTGATAACGGCGCAGCACAACGTTCACCCGTGCCAGCAGCTCCATGATTTCAAAGGGCTTGACGATATAATCCTCCGCCCCCATGTCCAGTCCCTTGACCCGGTCAGCAACTGAGTTCCGGGCCGTGAGAAAAATCACCGGAATCTCCATGGGACGGATGTATTCCATGAGGGAAAAGCCGTCAATTTCCGGCAGCATGATATCCAGAAGGATCAGGTCGAAGCGCCGGCTTTCCAGAATATCCGCAGCCTCAGCGCCGTCATAAGCGCAGCAGCAGGCATATCCGGCCTTTTTCAGGCTGAGCCGAATCAGATTGGAAATGGGCTTCTCGTCCTCAACAATCAGAATTTGGATCATAATTGCACCTCCGACCCTATCATACATCAAACATGCATCAATTTGGCATCTTGATCGTAATTTTTTTCGAGGCCATGATTTGGGTGTTTTTTAGCGCCATTTGGATAAAGCTCCATCGGATAAGTGATAGGATCGATTCGCAATCAAAGAAAGCATTTTGTTCTGCCGGCGTTGATTTGAATCAAATTATTTATAATTTATGATTCGTCGGAATGCACAAATAATCCGCAATAAGGCTACACATCAAGCAGGGGACGGTTCTCTGATTGATTTCCCAATCGACCCGAAATAAATGTCAATCAAGGAACCGTCCCCTTGTATTATAGAGTCATAGCGTTTTAGACCTATTTTCAGGTTTGTGCTACAATGCAGAGGATGCTGTGGATTGGTGACTGTCCCCTACCGCATAGACGGTTTCAATTAGGCTCC
>OCVV011310693.1_pt1 | contig 22024 bp, 12 predicted proteins | sample 1539721 | NCBI WGS metagenome assembly OCVV01 (sample SAMN02144230, study PRJEB22623) | gut metagenome | biome: sheep rumen | host: Ovis aries | place: New Zealand
GAGATCAATACCATCAGGGGCAACTCGGACAGAATGCTTGCCCGCGAAGAGACGATGCATTCTTCACTTCTTGACAGTGATAAGTCCAGGATCTACCCTGTCATATCCGCAAGCGGATCGGATTCCGCAATGCTGGATAACACGCTCGAGTTCCTTTACATGAACGGGATGGATCTTCCTCTGGCAATGATGGCGCTTATTCCGGAGCCCTGGAAGCACAATCGCTTCATGAGCGAGAATAAGAAGGATTTTTACCATTATTACGCAACCATGATGGAGCCATGGGATGGTCCTGCAGCCATACTTTTTACGGACGGTGAGCTGTTTGGTGCAACCCTTGACCGTAACGGACTCAGACCATCGAGATATTATATAACGGACGATAACAGGCTGATCCTTTCTTCGGAGGTCGGTGTTCTTGATATAGCACCGGAGAAGATCCTTAAGAAGTCGAGACTGACTCCGGGAAGAATGCTCCTTGTTGATACACATAAAAAGAGGATCATTTCCGATGAGGAATGTAAAGAAAGCTATGCATCCAGACATCCTTACGGCGAGTGGCTTGATTCTCATCTTATCAGGCTTAAGGATCTGACCATTCCCAATCACCAGGTGCCCGTATCATCCCAGCCTGAAAGAGACAGACTGTATAAGGTATTCGGTTACAGCTATGAGGAGGTTAAAACATATATCCTTGAAGCTGCAATGAACGGAGCGGAGCCTACGGTATCGATGGGGCATGATGTTCCGCTTGGTGCACTTTCCGATAATCATCCTCTGCTTTACAGGTTCTTCCAGCAGCAGTTTGCGCAGGTGACCAACCCTCCCATCGATTCGCTCAGGGAAAAGATCGTCACTGATACCACAGTCTATATAGGATCTGACGGAGACCTGCTCAGCGAAAAGAGTGATAACTGCACTGTTCTTGAGGTCAATAATCCTGTTCTTACGGGGGTCGATCTTATGAAGATACGCTCCATGAAAAGAACAGGCTTTAAGACAGAGACTGTTTCACTTCTTTATTACAAGCACACATCGCTTCTTAAGGCTGTTGAACAGCTATATCTTTCGGTGGACAGAGCGGTTTCGGGAGGAGCAAATATCATAATACTGTCCGACAGAGGAGTGGATGAAAATCATGTACCGGTTCCCGCACTTCTTGCGGTATCCGCTGTTGAACAGCACCTTGTCATGACAAAGAAAAGGACAGCAGTGTCACTTATCCTTGAAAGCGGAGAGGTAAGGGATGTGCACCAGATGGCATGTATCCTAGGCTTTGGCGCAAGAGCCGTTAATCCGTATCTTGCTCATGAATGCATAGGCGAGCTTATATCACTGGGACTTCTTGATAAGGATCTTCATACGGCGATAGATGATTATGATACGGCACTTTTGAACGGAGTTGTTAAGATCGCTGCCAAGATGGGTATCTCCACTATCCAGTCATACCAGTCTGCAAGGATATTCGAGGCTATAGGACTGTCGGATGATGTTATAAACAGATTCTTCTCCGGAGTCACAAGCAGGGTTGGAGGCATAGGAGTTAAGGAAATCGAAGATGGAATTGCGGGAAGACATGACAGGGCATTCGATCCTATGGGACTCCCCATAGATCCTGTTCTCGACAGTACCGGATTCCATAACCTAAGGAGCGGTGAGGGAAAAGAGGATCACCTCTACAGTCCCAAGACCATCGTTTTACTCCAGCAGGCGGTTCGCACGGGCAGCTATGATAAATACAGGGAATATGCTTCCATTGTTGATGATCCTGCACATGCACATACACTGAGAGGACTCCTTGAATTTGTTCCTGCCGGAAAGCCTGTTCCGCTTGATAAGGTTGAGCCTGTTTCCGAGATAGTGAAGAGATTCCAGGTAGGAGCCATGAGTTACGGTTCTCTTTCAAGGGAAGCACATGAAACCATAGCAAAGGCTATGAATACTCTTGGAGGGCGTTCCAATACCGGAGAAGGCGGAGAAGCCCCCGACAGATTCGGAACAGATAAAAACAGTGCGGTTAAGCAGGTTGCATCGGGAAGATTCGGAGTTACCGAAGAATACCTGTTAAGTGCATCCGAAATACAGATCAAGATGGCACAGGGCGCAAAGCCCGGCGAGGGAGGTAATCTGCCTGCCAAGAAGGTTTATCCCTGGGTGGCAAAGACAAGATGCTCGACTCCCGGTGTCCAGCTCATCTCTCCTCCGCCTCATCATGATATCTATTCAATAGAGGATCTTGCACAGCTGATATACGACCTTAAGAACGCCAACAGAGATGCAAGGATATCGGTCAAGCTTGTATCGGAAGCGGGTGTCGGAACAATAGCCTCCGGTGTGGCCAAGGCAGGTGCGCAGGTTGTTCTCATTTCCGGATATGACGGAGGAACGGGTGCTGCTCCATACAGTTCCGTTCACTCGGCAGGACTTCCCTGGGAGCTTGGCGTTGCGGAGACTCATAATGCACTTATAAAGAGCGGTCTGAGACAAAGAGTAAGGATCGAGACGGACGGAAAACTGATGACGGGAAGGGATGTTGCGATCGCAGCACTTCTCGGAGCGGAAGAGTTCGGATTCGCCACTGCGCCTCTTGTGTCCCTGGGATGCATGATGATGAGAGTATGCTCCAAGGATACATGCCCTGTGGGAATTGCAACACAGAATGAGGTCCTGAGAAAAAGATTTGCCGGAAAGCCCGAGCATGTCATCAATTTCATGACATATGTTGCAATGCAGCTCAGGGAGATAATGGCAGAGCTTGGATTTAAGAGCGTGGATGAGATGATAGGCAGGAGCGATTGCCTGCGAAAGAGAACGGGCCTTGTCCAGGGCAGTGCAGAGACAGTTTCATTTGAAGAGATACTTAAGCCTTATATATCAGCAGATGGGAACAATAGATTTGATCCTGCACAGAGCTTTGATTTTGAGCTGGAAAAAACTCTTGATGAAAGAGTTCTTCTTCCATGGTTTGAGAAGGCACAAAAGTCAAAAGCAAAGTCATCCTCAGTTGGATTAAATGTAAGCTCTACAGACAGAAGCCTTGGTACGATCCTGGGTTCCGAGATAGTAAGAAAGTACGGAAGCAAATGCAGCGAACTGCCTGAGGACAGATTTACCGTAAAGTGCGAGGGCGGAGGAGGACAATCCTTTGGAGCGTTCATCCCGCATGGCCTTACGATAAAGCTTTCTGGTGATGCAAATGACGGCTTCGGAAAAGGGCTGTCGGGCGGAAGGCTTATACTTACGCCTCCGGAAAACAGCGTATTTAAGGCATCTGAAAATATCATCGTCGGTAATGTTGCACTTTACGGAGCAACCTCCGGCAAAGCATATATAACAGGAATTGCAGGCGAGAGATTCTGTGTAAGAAATTCCGGTGCAACTGCTGTCGTAGAAGGATGCGGAGATCACGGACTTGAGTATATGACAGGCGGAAGAGCGGTGATACTCGGAAATGTAGGAAAGAACTTTGCGGCAGGAATGAGCGGCGGGATCGCATATGTTCTTGACAGGGATCACAGCCTGTACCGTAAGGTCAACAAGGACATGGTAGAGCTTGAAGAGGTCAGCGAGAAATATGATGTAGAAGAGCTTAAGTCAATCCTTGAGGATTATGTGGGAGCTACAGGTTCTGAACTTGGAAAGTCAATACTTGATAACTTTGATGAAGAGATACTCAGCTTTAAGAAGGTTATAGCCAGGGATTATCACAGGATGATCAGGACCATAGCCAGGTACGAGGAACAGGGCATCTCAAGAGAAAGCGCTGAGCTTGAAGCTTTTAAAGAGATCACCGGTACTGCGGTATAAGGATCCTGAATGTGGCTTGCATGTCATTTTTGATCGATAAGTCAAGACGCTGTAAACCGGAATAGAAGAGCAGGTGGATAAAATGGGTAAACAAACCGGATTTCTTGAATATGAAAGAGCAGAGAATAATGAAGTCCCTGCAAAGGAAAGGATCATGGGATATAAAGAATTCCATACCTTTCAGACAGAAGGGGCAAGGAGATGTCAGGCTGCAAGATGCATGAATTGCGGTGTCCCTTTCTGTCAGTCGGCCATGAGCCTCAGCGGAATGGTGGTGGGATGTCCTCTCCACAATCTGATCCCCGAATGGAATGATGCTATCTATAAGGGAGAGGATGCGCATGCTCTTGCAAGGCTTCTTAAGACTAACAGATTTCCTGAATTTACCGGAAGGGTCTGTCCTGCACTTTGCGAAAAAGCATGTATATGCGGTCAATATGACGACCCTGTAACGATCAGGGATAATGAACTTTATCTTATCGAAAACGGATACAAAAATGGAACCATGTGTGCCAAGCCTCCCGTTTCCGAAAGCGGCAAGAAGGTCGCCGTGATCGGAAGCGGCCCTTCGGGTCTTTCCGCAGCCGATGCGCTCAGAAGAAGAGGCCATGCGGTGACCGTGTATGAAAGGGACGACCGCATAGGCGGACTGCTCATGTACGGAATTCCGAATATGAAACTCGATAAACAGGTGATCGCAAGAAGACAGCAGCTTATGGAGGAAGAGGGAATCGTCTTCAAAACGGGAGTTGATGTAGGCAGGGATGTAAAGCTATCCGATCTTCAAAAGGAGTATGATGCCGTGATCCTCTGCTGCGGTTCAAAGCAGCCCAGGGCGCTTAACTGCGACGGAATAGAAGGTGCAGGCGGAGTATACTTTGCGGTGGATTTCCTCACTCAGGCAACAAAGAACGTCCTTGGGATAAAGAAGCTTTCAAAGGACTATGATGCAAAGGGTAAGGATATTGTGATAGTGGGCGGCGGAGATACGGGTAATGACTGTATCGGGACTGTTATCAGAATGGGATGCAAGTCCGTGACCGCACTGGAGATGATGCCCAAGCCCCCTGTTGAAAGAGCTGCAAATAACCCCTGGCCGGAGTGGCCGAAGACACTCCGTACCGATTATGGTCATGTTGAAGCGGCTGAGGTGTTCGGCATAGACCCGAGAGTCTTTAAGACAACTGTTAAGAAAGTCATTCAGACAAAGGGAAGGATCACCGGTATAGAGACGGTGGAAACGGGATTTGAAAACGGAAAGCTTATCACCGTTAAGGGAACGGAAAAAAAGCATAAATGCGATATGCTCCTGATAGCTGCAGGCTTTGTCGGTGCCGAAAAATATCTCCCCGAAAGTGCGGGACTTGATCTTGGACCGAGAGGAACAGTAGTAACACCTGAAGGAAAATATGCGACCAATGTGCCAGGAGTGTTTGCCGCGGGCGACATGAGAAGAGGACAGAGCCTTGTTGTATGGGCACTTGTCGAAGGACGTGCCGCTGCCGCTGAAGCTGATGAATACCTTATGGGATACAGAAACAGATAAATTGTCAAAGACTGTATAACCTTGATGTCCGCAGCTTTGCCGTGCGATCATCCGGTTATGACTTCAGCTTATCTTTTACAGCGAACTGAAGAATGCACCCACGAATATCGCAGGTGAATTCCAGTAGATCGCTATCTCGTTGGTATCCGCGGAAGAAAGCTCGTCAAGATAACTCTTGGCGGGTGGAACATCTTCCCCAAGTTTTTCCTTTGTCTGAAGATAGGTAAAGCCTTTGTTTGGGCCGCCGGAGATAAGGCCGGGAACAGGCTCTTCAATGCCGTCAGATCCTGAAGGTCTGTGGTGAGGATTTATCACGGAGCTTTCGCCAAAGCCCGTTACAAAGCACAGATCCAGAGCGTTTAATCCAAGAGCATAATCCCATTGAAGGAGCGCAGCATCTCTCATGGACTGATCGCCCGTAAGAAGCTCGTACAGGATCATGCTCATTGCATTTGACATTATTGGAAGGATGCTCCCCCATCCGTATCCTTTGGGATGAAGAGCAGTGCCGTATCCCGAACTTTCCGAAAGTGATCTGATCCTTTCACATTCGGAGATAAATCTTTCCCTGAGGGCTGTATAGAGAATATCTCCTGCTTTTTCTCCGATCTCAAATAAACAGCATATTGCACCGAGACCGCTTACCTCGGCCCATCCGTATGAAGTTATATTCATTTCGTTTGAATAAAGCTCCTCCGCTTCGTTTTTATACCTGTCTTCTCCGGTTGATGCATAAAGCTCGCATGCGGCCCAGAACCTTTCATCCTTATCACTTCTGTCGCCGTACTGACCGGTACGGACTCCTTCGGGATTAACAAACGGAACAAAATCGCGGTTTTTATCAAGCCATTCATAGGCTTTAAGTGCCGCAGTAAGCATTCTGCCTGCAAAAGCTTCGTCAAATTTTTTATATACTCTGAAGGCAAGGGCAAGACATGCACAGGCTGCTCCGGTTGCGCAGTGAGACACCGGCATAAGGTATTCGGGATCATGGTCGTCCTGAGGCATGATAAAGGGTGCGAAGTGGTCCTTGGTGAGCTTATGATAAAATGCACCGTCATCCCGCTGCATTTTAAGTATCCATTCCAGTTCGTAACGGGTTTCATTGAGTATATCCGGAATACCGTTTCCTGACTCCGGAATATTCAGGTCATCCGAACATCCTTTTTCGCACAGCAGATATGTATAGATGAGATGCGCGGCAGTTACCGCACCGGGACCTGTATATTTTCCGTAATCTCCGGCGTCGTGCCATCCGCCTGTAACAAATCTTTTACAGGATTTGTTTTCCCATTCGGATGCCATGGCTGTGTGACACGGAGGATGAACGAATTTACCTGCATGCTCGGGAAGCAACTCGCATCCGCAACGCTGATAATAGAGGCCTTTGATAAGAGCATCCGTTACTTTTCTCCACGGAGAAGAACTTACCGTAACCTTTCTCTTTTCACCGTTACACTCAAATATATAATCTCCGGCCTTAAGGATTCCAAGGTTTATCAGTGAGACCTTATCTCCGGAGCTTTCATCTGGACTGACCCTGGGATGCTTGTATGTACGGATCGGACTGCCCGTTTTATCGCACAGAAAAAGAGGATCATCCGACAATACCGCTACCTGTACGGGGAGCGAATCCGAATATCCTGTCTGATTGATTCTTATGACTGATAAAGGGCTGTACATTTTCCGCTGATCTCCATGTTTTGAAGGTGCGGCTGTACAATAACAGTTTCCGCACCGTTTGCATTTGATCGCATACACTATATACATGTTATCATCAGGTCTTTGGCCTGTCATCAGATTATTTTGCTTGGCAATCACCGTTTTTTGTCATTGACAAATTATTTTTCACTGTTGTATAAAAAAGTAAGTGAGCAATGGCGTTCATTTCATAAAGACAGTTGTCTTTGGTGAAGTGGGCGCTTTTTTTGTAGGCAGCCGGAATAAAGCTGTTATGGGGGAGCACAGGAGGATTTTATGAATTACACCCAGGAAGAAGTAAAACAATTTGTGGAAGAAGAGGATGTTAAATTCATCCGTCTGGCATTTTGCGATGTGTTCGGAAGATCAAAGAATGTGTCGATAATGCCGTCTGAGCTGGACAGGGCATTTAGTGAAGGTATCGCTATAGATGCATGGTCCATACAGGGCTTTGAAGGATTTGATTCATCGGACCTGTTCCTGCACCCGGATCCGGACACCCTTGCCATTCTCCCCTGGAGGCCGGAGCACGGAAGAGTTGTGAGGATGTACTGCGATATCACCTGGCAGGACGGCACACCTTTTGAATGCGATTCGAGGGGCTTTCTTAAGAGGGCTGTAAAAAAGGCGGAGGATGCGGGATATATATTCAGCTTCGGAACGGAGCAGGAATTCTACCTGTTCAGGAGTGATATAGAAGGCGATGATACAAGAGTTCCCTATGACGAGGCCGGATATATGGATATCGGACCTTTGGACAGGGGGGAAAATATCAGAAGAGAGATATGCATAACACTTGAGCAGATGGGAATAAGCCCCGAAAGCTCGCACCATGAAGAAGGACCGGGACAGAATGAGATCGATTTCAGGTACTGCGAAGCTCTCAAATCCGCGGATGATGCCATGACCTTCCGAAGCGTTGTAAGTGCCGTGGCAAACAGAAACGGCGCGACGGTTGACTTTTCTCCTAAGCCTGTAAGGAACAGACCCGGAAACGGTATGCATATCAATTTTTCCGTAAAAAAAGACGGAAAGGATGTTGATCTTGCACCGGTGATCGCCGGCATCCTTAAGCATGCCGCAGAGATGACTCTTTTCCTTAATCCCGTGACGCAGTCGTATGACAGACTCGGTACGATCAAGGCTCCCGGGTTTATTACCTGGGCGAGAGAGAATCGATCCACACTCATACGTATACCCGCTGCTTTTGGTGAATACAGAAGAGCAGAGCTGAGATCACCTGATCCCATGGCAAATCCCTATCTTGCCTTCGGACTGATCATTATGGCCGGATTAGAGGGACTTGAGAAGGGACTGGTACCTCCCGAGGAGACGACTATCAATCTGTACCGGGCATCAAGAGAGGTTCTCGACAGATTTGATTCCATACCTTCGTCACTTGAAGAAGCAGGGCGTATTGCTTCCGAGAGCCCTTTTATATCGGCATATCTTCCGGCAAAGCTTCTTGATTCGTATTTCGAAAAGAGCGGAAAAAAATAAATGTTACCTGCTGAGCGAATATACAGTGTGCTGCTGGTTTCGGCAGCCGAAAAAGTTAATAATGCGATCCTGCCGCTCCTTGGAGGCGGAAGCTTTGAACCGGTCACTGTTGTGGACACGGTTGCAAAGGCGCAGAGAAGATTATCTGAAAGGGATTACGACTTTGTTGTGATAAATGCGCCGCTTCCCGATGACTTCGGAAGAAAATTCGCCGTTGATATCTGCAGCGAAAGCGATGCAGTTGCATTGCTCATCGTCAGGAGTGAGATGTATGACGAGATAAGCACATCGGTCACTCAAAGAGGCGTTATGGTCATCAGAAGACCTCTTGACGAAACTTTGATGGATCAGATCATCGGCGTGATGTGCAGCGTCCGCGAAAGGCTCAAAAAGATCAAGAAGAAGACCATGACACTTGAGGACAAGATGGAAGAAATAAGGCTTGTCAACAGAGCAAAATGGGCATTGATAAAAGCGTGCCATATGACCGAGGAGGATGCACACAGATATATTCAGAAGCAGGCAATGGATATGTGCCTGAGCAAGAAGGAAACTGCGGAGAACATCCTCAAGACTTACGGATAGTTATTAATGTATGATGTGTGATGAGACGGTTGCACATGAAAGTGAATATGTTATTCTGAAGGAGTTATCATCCGGGATGGTCAGGTCATCCCTGTGAAGCTCCTTTTTTATTGGATATTACAAAATTGTCACATAGATATCACATCATTCGATGTTGGGAAAAGTCCCGTTTCGGTAAGCTTGATGCATAAAACGAAACGGAGGTAAATGTAATGGAACTGCTTAAAGTAAACGATATTAAGAAAACATATGTCTCCAGGCTCGGGGGAACCCGTGTGCAGGCTCTCAAGGGAGTCACCTTCTCGGTTGAAAAGGGTGAATATGTTGCGATAATGGGTGAGTCAGGATCAGGCAAGACCACTCTCCTTAATATTCTTGCCGCTCTTGACAAGCCTACGGGCGGAAGCGTTGAACTTGATGGAAAAAGACTGGATGCCGTCAGGGAAAGAGAACTTGCGGCATTCAGGAGAAATAATCTCGGATTTGTTTTTCAGGAATTCAATCTGCTGGATACATTCTCTCTTAAGGATAACATTCTTCTTCCTCTTGTTCTAAGCGGGGTTCATCCGTCGGAGATGGAGAAAAGACTGCAGCCTGTCGCGGTATCACTTGGTATAGAGGATCTCCTTGAAAAGTACCCTTACGAGGTGTCGGGCGGCCAGAAACAGCGAGCTGCGGCAGCGAGGGCACTTATAGCAGAGCCAAGACTCATCCTTGCCGATGAGCCGACGGGGGCTCTTGATTCACAGTCTGCCTCTGATCTGCTGCGCGTTTTTTCACAGATCAACAAAAACGGACAGACCATACTTATGGTAACACACTCAACTGATGCGGCTTCTCATGCAAACAGGGTACTCTTTATACGCGATGGTGTGGTATTCCACCAGCTTTATCGCGGTGAGTCCGACAATGATGAGATGTATAAGAAGATCTCGGATACTCTCACCATGCTCAGGAGGGGGAGGTGACTCTGATGAAAAGCGGATTTTATCTGAAGATAGCGTTCGAAAATATCAGGAAAAACACACAGCTCTATATTCCCAGGATCCTTGCGGAGGCCGGACTCCTCGGATGCTTATACATTATGATCACGATCCTGCATGATGACAGGCTGGCAGATGCGCTTGGCGGATCGTATCTGCAGATGTTTATGTCATTCGGTTCATTTGTTATCGGTCTGCTCTCGTTCATTCTGATACTGTATGTCAATTCATTTCTCATGAAGCGCAGAAAGAGTGAGTACGGGCTTTACAATGTTCTCGGAATGGAGAAAAGACATGTCATACGGGTCCTGTTTGCCGAATCGGTCATAACCTCGCTTGCTTCCGCTGTGACAGGCATCCTCTTCGGGATACTGTTCTATAAGGCATCATCGGTTCTTATCTGCAGGCTGATGCACAGCGGGATCGTTCCGGGATTCTACTATCTGGATCTGAGGACAGTCATCTTCCCTGTCGTTGTATTCATGGTTCTCGATCTGCTGGCATTTTTCACGGGAAGCCTCTCGATCCTCTTTATGAAGCCTGTCGATCTGATGGCAGGAAAGCATGTCGGAGAAAGGGAGCCCAGGGTAAGATGGATCCTTCTGGTGATGGGAATCGTCTCTCTCGCGAGCGGATATTATATATCACTTACCACCAAGGCTCCTCTACAGGCGATGCTGCTGTTTTTTATGGCTGTGCTGCTCGTTATCGTCGGTACATACTGTCTCTTTGTTGCGGGAACAACTTTTGTATTAAAGTGTCTGAAGAAAAACAGGAAGTACTACTATCAGAAGAATCACATGCCTGCAGTTGCAGGACTTCTTTTCAGGATGAAGCAGAATGCTGTTGGCCTTGCATCAATTGCAATCCTTGCTACAGGTGTTCTGGTCATGATCTCGACTACGGTAAGTCTGTACAGCGGAGTTCAGGATACAATGAATTCCAACTATCCCAAGCAGGTATATCTCTCCGCATTCAGTGAAGATGGTGAACTTGTCAATCATGTATCATTTGATATACTTTCAGATATTGTTTATAAATCGGCAGAAAATAACGGTATTGAGATAACAGAAATGGAGAAGACCAATATGCTCACGGTCTCATATCTGCTTAGAGACGACGTGTTACTGACCAAACCTGAAGCGGAAGAGATCGGCAGCTGGGATATGTCGGAACTGACCAGTGCGATCTTTATAACTGAGGAAACTTATGAAAGGTTAAAGGGACAGACGCTTGTGACGACGGATGCAAGAGATCTCGGGCTTGAGAAGGATGAGATCGCATTCAGCAGGATAATGTCAACTGCAGAGCATTTCGGAGATGTGCCGGAGACACTGACTATCGCGGGAAAGACTTATAAGGTAAAGGAAAACATATTGTATTTTCCGATATCCGCAACATACGGCAATATTGTCGATCTTATCGGTATCGTTGTTGCAGATGAAGAAGTCATGGATGAGATCTATAGGGCACAGAGGGAAAGTTACGGCGAATATGCCTCTGAATACGCGGGCAGGCTCGGACTTAATTTCAGTGAGGAGGTATCTTCGGAGGCCGGAGAAAGCTTCAGCTGTGATGTAAAGGCGATGCTTAATGAACAATTCCCGGACGGGATCAACTTTATGATAGATTCCAGATGGGAGAGTCTTCACAATGTTCTTGATATGTACGGAACATTCCTTTTCCTCGGAATACTTCTCGGATTTGTGTGTTTGTTTTCAACGATCCTTATTATATACTACAAGCAGATATCTGAAGGTTATGAGGACAGGAGCAGATTCCAGATCATGGAGAAGCTCGGTATGGAAGAACGTGAGGTAAAAAGGACCATAGGAAGCCAGCTGATACTCCAGTTCTTTCTTCCTCTTGTGACAGCTGCAATCCATACGATAATGGCATTTCCCATCCTTCTGAAGCTTCTGAAGATACTGATGCTTACCAATACCTCTCTGTTTGTCACATGCACGATCATAACGCTTCTTGTATTCGGAGTCGTCTATGTGGCTGTATATCTGCTCACAGCGAGAACATATTACAGGATAGTACACTGATCTTAAGGAGATAAAATGTACAGGATCTTTCTTGTTGAAGATGATCATGCGCTTGCAAAGGAAATATGCAGACAGCTTGAATGCTATGGCAACGAGACACGCATCGTTTCGGATTTTCATGACGTGACCGGAGAAGTGAAAGCCTACGATCCCCAGCTTGTGCTGATGGATATCATGCTCCCGTTCCAGAACGGATATTACTGGACTTCTGAGATAAGAAAGATCTCAACCGTCCCGATAGTTTTCCTGTCATCCGCATCGGATAATATGAATCTGATCATGGCGATCAATATGGGCGGAGATGATTTTATCGCAAAGCCTGTTGATCCTATGGTGCTGAATGCCAAGGTTCAGGCGATACTTAGACGTTCCTACGAATTGTCAGGAAGTTCATGTATGATAAATTTTCACGGGGCCGAGTTGAACACTAATGACAGCAGTGTCACTTTCGAAGGAAAAAGGACCGAGCTTACCAAAAATGAAATGAGGATCCTTCAGACTCTTCTGGATAACAAAGGGAGGATCGTGAGCCGTTATACTCTCATGGTAAGACTCTGGGATGATAACTGCTTTGTCGAGGAAAATACGCTGACGGTCAATGTTACACGCCTCAGGAAGAAGCTTGAGGAAGTCGGACTGAAGAATGTGATAGTCACAAGACCTGGAAGCGGCTACATCATATCATGAAGATCTTAAAGGAAGTTATCCGTAAAAATATAAGAGTAATGGCAGTGTTTGCTGTGATGGTCGCAGCAAACGCTACCATTTTTGCACTTTATGACATCATTACGGAACCCATGATATATGCGGTCATACTGACATTTGCAGTGATGGCCGTGATCTTCGTTACTGATCTGATATCAGAAAACAGAAAAAGAAACCGGAGGATGTCAGTCCTTTCCTCAGTGGCATCCGAATGGAGAAATCTTCCGGATGCAGAATCTCTTGCTGAGGAGGATTATATTGAGATCATAAAAGCACTCGGTGAACTTATGGAGAAGGTTTATGATGAAGAATCTTCCGATAAGCAGGATATGATCGATTATTATACCGCGTGGGTTCACCAGATCAAGACTCCCATCGCGGTCATGCGCCTTAAGCTTTCCGATGATACTCCGGAGCATCATGCTCTGCTGATCGAACTGTCGAGAATAGAGCAGTATGTTGAGATGGTGTTACAGTATATCCGCATCGGGAGCGGTACCAATGATCTGGTTATCCGTGAATATGATCTCGATACTCTTATATGTGAATCGGTACGCAAGTTTGCCCCGCAGTTTTTCGAGAAGAAGCTGCAGCTGATTTATGAGAAAACTGATGCGACTATAGTGAGCGACAGGAAATGGTTCATCTGTATCCTTGATCAGCTTCTGTCAAATGCGGTCAAATATACCTCTGTAGGTTCTGTCACGATATCAGTAAAAGATTCTGTCCTGAGAGTTGCCGACACGGGTATCGGGATTGCACCGGAGGATCTTCCCAGGATCTTTGAAAAGGGATATACGGGAACGAACGGACGGATTGAGAATAGATCAAGCGGACTCGGACTTTACCTTGCCAAAAAGGCGGCAGACCTTCTTTCCATCAGGATCAGTGCAGAGAGCGTGATCGGAAAAGGAAGTACGTTTATTCTTGATCTTACCCAGGAAAGAGTAAAATGATACGAAGTGATGTATCGATTCTGGAAGAAATCGCTTCTTGTATATTGACAACATGATTTTGCAGTAGTATTTTATCACTTGAAAAGGCAAAGGCGTCTTTTCTGTAAACTTGCAGAAAAGGCGTCTTTGTCTTTTTCTGTTTTTCCAAAAAAGGAGGAACAATCATATGGAAACACATTCAGTACCGGAGTATTTTGGAGAACTTGTATTTGACGATCGTCAGATGAGAGCAAGACTTTCATCCAAGGTCTATGCATCACTCAGAAAGACCATTGATGAAGGTAAGAAACTCGATTCCAAGATTGCGGAGGCAGTTGCATCAGCAATGAAGGAATGGGCTCTTGAAAAGGGAGCTACACATTTTACTCACTGGTTCCAGCCTCTTACCGGTATCACTGCAGAAAAGCACGATTCATTCATCACTCCCTCACCTGACGGAAGTGTCATAATGGAGTTTTCCGGCAAGGAACTCATTCAGGGCGAACCTGATGCGTCATCATTCCCTTCGGGCGGCATCAGAGCTACATTCGAAGCAAGAGGATATACGGCATGGGATCCTACCTCATATGCATTCATCAAGGATAAGACCCTCTGCATCCCTACTGCATTCTGTTCATACAGCGGAGAGGCACTTGATAAGAAGACTCCGCTTCTCAGATCCATGGAGGCGCTCAACAAGCAGGCACTCCGTATTCTTAAGTTTTTCGGAAACGATACTGCAAAATACGTCAGAACATCCGTAGGACCCGAGCAGGAATATTTCCTTATCACCAAGGAGATGTATGATCTTCGTCCCGACCTCAGATACACAGGAAGAACTCTTTTCGGATCCAGACCTCCCAAGGGACAGGAGATGGATGACCATTACTTCGGAGTTATCAAGCCCCGCGTACAGGAGTTCATGAATGATCTGAACCAGGAACTCTGGAAACTCGGAATCCTTGCTAAAACAGAGCATAACGAGGTTGCACCCGCTCAGCACGAACTGGCACCCATCTATTCAACAACCAACATCGCTACCGATCAGAACCAGCTGATGATGGAGATCATGCAGAAGGTAGCAGCAAAGCACGGACTTGTATGTCTGCTTCATGAAAAGCCCTTCGCAGGCGTCAACGGCAGCGGAAAGCACAATAACTGGTCCATGGCGACGGACACCGGTATCAACCTTCTTTCACCCGGTGAGACACCCTATGAAAATGCACAGTTCCTGCTCTTCCTCTGCGCAGTGATCAAGGCTGTTGATGATTATCAGGATCTTCTCAGACTTTCTGTTGCAACTGCAGGTAACGATCACAGACTCGGAGCTAACGAGGCACCTCCTGCAATCATTTCCGTATTCCTTGGCGATGAACTTTCTGCAATACTTGATGCCATTGAAAATGACACTCCTTATGCAGGAACCGAGAAGAAGATAATGAAGCTGGGTGTGGATATCCTTCCCGCATTTCCCAGAGATACCACCGACAGAAACAGAACCTCGCCCTTCGCCTTCACCGGCAACAAGTTCGAGTTCAGAAGCCTCGGATCATCCAACTCCATCGCATGTGCGAACATCATGCTCAACTCGGTCGTTGCGGAATCTCTCAAGATCTACGCGGACAGACTTGAAGGAGCCGAGGACTTTGAAAAGACTCTTCACGAGATGATAAAGAAGACGATCAAGGACCACAAGAGGATCCTGTTCAACGGTAACGGCTACGATGATGCGTGGGTTAAGGAAGCTACCGAGGTCAGAGGCCTGTGCAATTACAGGACCACTCCCGACTGCATGCCTCATATCCTGGATGAGAAGAACGTTAAGCTTCTCACCGGACACAAGGTATTTACTGAGAAGGAGATTGAATCCCGCTGTGAGATCATGCTCGAGAACTATTGCAAACAGGTCCGCATCGAAGCCAATACCATGATGGATATGGCACTCCGTCAGATCCTTCCCGCCATTGCAGGATATTCGGATAAGCTTTCCGAGACAGTATCCTCCAAGAAGTCAGTCAATGCATCGCTTGCATGTTCATATGAGACCGATGTCATCTCCAGGCTTTCTGTTCTTGCAGATCAGATCTATACAAGAAGCGGTGAACTTGAAAAGGCAATCATCGCTCTCGGAAGTGCAGAGGATATCATCGCAGAGAGTGCAGCAATAAGAGATACACTCCTTCCCAAGATGGGTGAACTCAGAGCAGCGGCAGATGAGGCAGAGACACTGGTTTCATCAGAGTACTGGCCTTATCCTTCATACGGCGACATGCTCTTCAGTGTAAGGTAATGTGACAGTTTTCTTCATAATATGCGGCCGGGAAGCCGTTACTGCCTTCCCGGCCCATATCCTTTTTAACATGGATTAAGTGAACCATATACGGAGGATGAATAAATGTGTTCTATCATGGCGTGGTGCGGAAGGGGCACCGATGAAGAAGCCTTTGCAAAGGCTTTGGATAAGACGACATCAAGAGGCCCCGATGATGCACGGATTATTAAGACAAAGGGCGGACTGCTTGGATTCAGGCGGCTTTCCATCATGGGACTTACCCCGGAGGGAATGCAGCCTTTTGAGCTGAATAATTCCGCCGTGGTGTGTAACGGAGAGATATACGGATTTTCTTCTCTCAGGGATGAACTTAAAAGCAAGGGATATACATTCAGGAGTGACAGTGACTGCGAGATCATCCTCCCGATGTATAAGGAATACGGAGCAGAGTGCTTCAAGAAGTTCGATGCGGAATTCGCCTGTGTGATCTATGACGGTGACAGGGATGAGTGGATCGCTGCAAGAGATCCCATCGGTATCAGACCTCTTTATTATACATTCGATAAGGGCGGAAGCATGATATTTGCAAGCGAGCCCAAGAATCTTACAGTGCTTTCTGATGAGAAGATCTATCCCTTTCCTCCCGGTCATTACTATAAGGATGGACAGTTCGTCTGCTACAACGACATATCAAAGCCTGTAAAAACTGTAAAGGATGATCTTGAGACTGTGTGCGCCACTATCCGCGAGAAGCTGATCGCCGGTGTTGAAAAGAGGCTTATAGCAGATGCCAAGGTAGGATTTCTCCTTTCCGGAGGACTTGATTCTTCCCTGGTCTGCAGCATCGCACAGCGAAGGAGCAGTACTCCCATCCGCACCTTCGCCATCGGAATGAACGAGGATGCCATCGATCTTAAGTATGCCAAACAGACAGCGGATTATCTCGGAGCAGATCATACCGAAGTGATCATAACAAGGGACGATGTCATAAATGCACTTCCCGATGTCATCCACCTTCTCGGAACCTATGACATCACCACCATAAGAGCCAGCATGGGAATGTATCTCCTGTGCAAGGCCATTCATGAGCAGACGGATATCCGCGTTCTGCTCACCGGTGAAGTCAGTGATGAGATCTTCGGATATAAATATACGGACTTTGCTCCAAGCGCGGAGGCATTCCAGGCAGAGGCCGAGAAGAGAGTCAGAGAGCTTCACATGTACGATGTGCTCCGCGCCGACAGATGTATCTCCGTCAACTCCCTTGAGGCAAGAGTTCCCTTCGGAGATCTTGATTTTGTCAGGTACTGCATGTCCATAGATCCCGAGATGAAGCGTAATCATTATAACAAGGGCAAGTACCTTCTCCGCCATGCTTTCGAAGGACTTGATTACCTTCCCGATGAGATCCTCTTCCGTGAAAAGGCAGCGTTCTCGGATGCAGTCGGTCACTCCATGGTAGATCATCTCAAGGAATACGCGGAGAGCAGATATACTCAGGAGGAATTTGAGGACGGCTGCAGAAAATATAAGCATGCACGTCCCTTCACCAAGGAATCCCTCCTCTACAGAGAGATATTCGAAAGCTTCTATCCCGGACAGTCCCAGATGGTCAAGGATTTCTGGATGCCCAACAAAGAGTGGGAAGGATGCAACGTAAACGACCCCAGCGCCCGTGTGCTCTCCAACTACGGAGCAAGCGGACAATAATGGCGCCACCCATAATCCGGTGTCAGGAAACAGATTTTAAACAGACAGGCAGGCTTTTACGCCTGATGATACAGGGAGTTAAGTAAATGACTAAATACATCTTCGTAACAGGCGGTGTTGTATCGGGACTCGGAAAGGGAATAACCGCATCATCACTCGGAAGGCTTCTTAAGGCAAGAGGACTTAAGGTCGCTGCCCAGAAGCTCGACCCGTATATCAATGTCGATCCCGGAACCATGAGCCCTTACCAGCATGGTGAGGTTTATGTTACGGATGACGGAGCGGAGACCGATCTTGATCTCGGACATTATGAGAGATTCATTGACGAGGATCTGAATAAATTCTCGAATCTTACCTCCGGAAGAGTCTACTGGAATGTTCTGAACCGCGAAAGAAGAGGTGAATATCTCGGGTCGACCGTTCAGATAATCCCTCATATCACCGACGAGATCAAGGATTTTGTCTACAGTGTCGGAAAAAAGACTTCAGCAGATGTCGTTATCACGGAGATCGGAGGAACGGTCGGTGATATCGAATCCCAGCCCTTTATTGAGGCAGTAAGACAGATATCTCTTGAGGTTGGAAAAGAAAATTCCCTGTTCATCCATGTGACACTGGTGCCGTTCCTGCACGGTTCCGATGAACACAAGTCCAAGCCCACACAGCATTCGGTAAAGGAACTTCAGGGCATGGGAGTATCACCTAATATCCTTATCCTTCGCTGCGATGAACCCCTCGAAGACGAGATATTTAAAAAGATCGCCCACTTCTGCAATGTTAAGGAAGACTGTGTTATAGAAAACATTACTCTTCCTCATCTGTATGAAGCTCCTCTGATGCTTGAGGATTCGGGCTTTTCGAAAATAGTATGCCGTGAACTCGGAATAGATGCGGGAGAACCTGATCTTAAGCACTGGAGAGAGATGGTCGATCGCATCAAGAATCTTCAGGACCATGTAACGATAGGTCTTGTCGGAAAATATGTCCAGCTTCATGATGCATATCTTTCCGTTGCCGAGGCTCTTCGTCATGCAGGATACGAAAATTCCGCAAAAGTGGATATAAAGTGGATCGATTCAGAGAAGATCACCGACGAAAATGCCGAAGAGACATTTAAGGATGTTGACGGTATCATCGTTCCGGGAGGCTTTGGGGACAGAGGCATAGAGGGGATGATAACTTCCGCAAAATATGCAAGGTGTAATAAGATACCCTATTTCGGAATATGCCTTGGAATGCAGATAGCAGCGATTGAATTTGCAAGAAATGTACTCGGGATAGAGGATGCGAATTCGGGAGAATTTGATGAGCTGTGCAAAAATAAGGTGATCGATTTTATGCCCGGACAAAGCGATAATGTGGATAAGGGCGGAACCTTAAGGCTCGGAGCATATCCCTGCAGGATAAAGCCCGGAAGCAATCTTGAAAGAGTGTACGGCAAGGATGAGATCTCGGAGCGCCACCGCCACAGATATGAATTCAATAATGAATACAGAGCTGCATTTGAAGAAGCCGGAGCTGTTTTTGCGGGCACATCACCTGATGACAGGCTCGTTGAGGAGATGGAACTTCCCGGAATGGATTTTTATATAGGAGTCCAGTATCATCCGGAATTTAAATCAAGACCTGATAAGGCTCATCCTCTTTTTGCGGGATTTATAAAGAGCTGCTTATAGAACTGCTTTTCAAATGATTCTGCAGTAAGGGAGGGAATAATATGTCCATTCATGAAGAATGCGGTGTTTTCGGAATAACGGGAGGATTTAACAAGGATATAGCCCGCGACGTGTATCACGGGCTGTATGCACTTCAGCACAGAGGGCAGGAGAGCTGCGGAATAGTTGTCAATGATGACGGAGTTTTTGAGACTCACAAGGATCTCGGGCTTGTGGGAGAGGTGTTTGGAGAAGCTGAGCTGGATGCCCTGCCGGGAGGCTGCATGGCGATAGGCCATGTAAGATACGGAACCACCGGTGGTAACGTAAGAAACAATATACAGCCAATGGTGGTAAGTCACCAGAAGGGCAATCTTGCTCTTGCCCATAACGGTAATTTGGCCAATTCTCTTGATCTTCGCAACTCGCTGGAGCTTTCCGGAGCTATTTTCCATTCGACCAGCGACACCGAGACTATATGCTATATGATAACGAGGGAGAGGATAAAGACAGAAAGCATCGAAAAGGCGGTCTTATCGGCAATAAAATATCTTGAAGGAGCATACAGTCTTGTCATGATGTCTTCTGCCAAAATGCTTGCGGTGCGGGATCCAAACGGATTCCGGCCGCTTTGTTACGGCAAAAGGGAGGATGGAAGCTTTGTCGTGGCATCGGAAAGCTGTGCATTAAGCAGCGTCGGAGCTGCCTTCGTAAGGGATGTTGAGCCCGGTGAAATGCTTGTTTTTAAGGCCGATAAGCCCTTTGAGGAACCGGTTTCCTATCACTGTGAAGTTAAGACTAAAAAAAGTCCGTGTATTTTTGAATATATCTATTTTGCAAGATCGGATTCTGTGATAGATTGTATAGCGGTGCATGACACGAGGGTAAGGGCAGGAGAGATCCTTGCAAGGGAATATCCTGTAGATGCCGATGTTGTTGTGGGCGTTCCGGATTCCGGACTCGATGCCGCGATAGGCTATTCCAGAAGGAGCGGCATCCCCTATGAGATCGGCCTGGTCAAGAATAAATATGTGGGCAGAAGCTTCATAGCTCCTTCACAGGACCAGAGGACCGATACGGTGCGTATCAAGCTGAGCCCTGTCAGAAGCGTCCTTGAGGGAAAAAGGGTCGTTCTGATCGATGATTCCATAGTCCGCGGAACCACGAGCAAAAGGATAATAAATATTCTCAGAGATGCGGGAGCCAGCAAGATCCATCTTCGTATATCATCACCGCCGTTCAGACATCCGTGCTTTTATGGTGTTGACATAGATTCGGAAGATAAGCTTATTGCCAATCACCATACTCCCGCAGAGATAGCTGCACTTACCGGCGCGGATTCCATAGGCTTTCTTCCTATAGAAAGTCTTCAGGAGATGAGCGGATGCAGTACCTTCTGCAGTGCATGCTTTGACGGGGATTATCCGACTAAGATCCCGTCCGATCCAAGGAAAGACAGATTTGAGAAGAAACTTTCGGAGGCCGTAAGATGATCTATAAGGGAAAGCCAAGAAAACTGATAATGGAAGACGGAAGCGTGTTTTTGGGAACAGGCTTTGGAGAAGACAGCTGTGACCGGGTCTGTGAGCTGGTGTTTAATACATCTCCCGTCGGGTATCAGGAGATAATGTCAGATCCTTCATATACCGATCAGTTTGTTACAATGGCCTATCCTCTTATAGGAAATTACGGCATCAACCGTGATGATTACGAGACCAAGCATCCGACCATCGGAGGCTTTGTGGTAAGAGATTATAACGATCAGCCCTCCAATTTCAGGAGCTGTAAATCTTTTTCCGATACTCTTAAGGAACTCGGGATTCCCGGTATCACAGGCGTGGATACCAGACAGATAGTGCGAAGGATAAGGGATGTTGGTACAGGAAAAGCACTGATCACAGGCGCTGGCACATCTTTGGAGGATGGACTTAAGATAATCGCAGAGACAGAGCTTAAGCCCGATGCAGTTTCGAGAGTTAGCAGGAAGCTGATAGAGAACTACATCACTGTCGGGGCGAAATATCACATTGCCGCAATTGATTTCGGAATGAAGGAAAATATTCTGAGATCATTCATTGAAAAGGGCTGTAGTGTTACTGTATTTCCCTGGAATGCGAAGGCTGAAGATGTTGAAGCCGTAAGGCCGGACGGGATCTTCCTTTCAAACGGCCCCGGAGATCCGGAGGATGTTAAGGAAGCGATAGAGCTTGTCAGGACACTTCGCGGTAAATATCCGATCTTCGGAATATGTCTCGGACATCAGATAATCTCTCTTGCATGCGGAGCTAAGACCTACAAATTAAAATTCGGACACAGAGGAGGCAACCATCCGGTTAAGGAGCTTGAGACCGGAAGAACCGATATCACCTCTCAGAACCATTCATATGCTGTGGACGAAAATTCACTTGAAGGAACCGGTCTTACGGTAACACACAGGAATCTTCTTGACGGGACCGTCGAGGGCGTAAGGTGTGAAGCGGACAGGATATTCAGTGTCCAGTATCATCCTGAAAGCTGCCCCGGACCTCATGATGCCTCATATCTTTTTGACAGATTCTTAAGTCTTATGGATAA
>OCVV011042758.1_pt1 | contig 22010 bp, 11 predicted proteins | sample 1539721 | NCBI WGS metagenome assembly OCVV01 (sample SAMN02144230, study PRJEB22623) | gut metagenome | biome: sheep rumen | host: Ovis aries | place: New Zealand
CCATCCCATTGTTTCAGCTCCTTAAGATACCTCTCAATGGGGTTGTACTCACGGATAAGACTGGAATAGATAAGTTCCGTAATGTCTATCTTCGGATTGCAAAGCTCGTCGAGGTTCTCCCGCTTCGCGCGTACAATAATACTATTGAGCGCCATAGTGGTGAGGATCTCCCACGGCTCTTCGCCAGCCTCCGCCTCCTTGAAAGCTTTTTTGGTTATGTACTCTACCTTTCCGCTCAGCACGTTGCGACGGAAATAGTAATTCCTGTTAAGAAACTCCTCGGCTACGCTCATGTAGTCCTGAGGATCAAGTTTAATTTTTAGATGTTCTTGTGTGTTCATAATGTTATCCTTTCTTTTAAATTGTTAATGTTTAAATTATCTTTTTTTAGAATAGGGAGAAATGAGGAAAAAGCAAAGGGGGTAGATATGTCTTAAACTTTAGCATCACTGCCTACAGTCATAATACATATCTATCCCCTAAAAATTTTTCTCAGTCCTCGACTGATTCTGTTTGCAAAGATACTAAAATAAATTCATTGTTGTATATTTTTGCCAAAACTTTTTTTTTGAAAAAATGTGGATGGGTTGCAAAGTATGCATAGCTGTAATCCGACCTGAAAGTAGCCCAGTTTCACTGCAAAAGTAGGCTACTTACACACTAAAAGTAGCCTACTTACACATCGCTTTACGTTAATTCTGAAAAAAGAATTTTTCGTCAACACTTACCTTTTTGGGTATCAAATTGCCGCTCCGCCCTTTGTTTATCGGTGTTTCAAGAGTGGTAAGTGTTGCTTCAACACTTACCTAACACTTACCAGCCTACCCCCTACCGCCATTCCCGAGCAAGCTCGCCTACCCGTAGCCTTTCCCAAAAGGGAAGGGAGCTCGTAAGCGCACAAAACATATCTCGCATCTCGCATCTCGCACCTCGAAGTTAACTCCCCTCCCTTTGGAGGGGTTGGGGGAGGCTTGTTAAGTCTTAGGTAAGTCTTAGGTAAGTGTTTGGACAACACTTACCTTGCCTTGCGCCCTTTATTTATCGGGGTTCCAGGCGTTTTTAGGTAAGTGGGTAAGTGTTATGAGAAAAATCTTTTTTCTACGAAAAAGGGCTGACTCTCGTTTGAGAATCAGCCCATAGAGTTTTTGATAAATACTATTTATTTGTATGTTACCTTTGTAAGCTTGTAGCCGAATCCGGTAATGAGCATACCCTTCTCATCAGCAATAGTCTTGTGCTCTGCTGTGTAGGTGAACTCGAATGGGTTAGGCTGGTTCTCGAAGCCATCAATCTGTGGTACGATATCTGCCGTCCAGTCATTATTGGTAATGCGCAAAGCATGATAGTCGGCATCAATGATTTCGTAAGTCAGACTAACAGTAGCACCAACAGGAACTTCTGCCATCTGTTCTGGAGAGACAGATACGTTGGCGTCACCCCAGTTGATATCAACAGGGTCACCTTCCCACAGCGTCGTCTCGGCAGGACCGGCGTTCTCTACAACAACCACTCTGGTCAGTTTGTAGCCGAATCCAGTAATGAGCATACCCTTCGCATCAGCAATAGTCTTGTGGTCTGCTGTGTAGGTGAACTCAAATGGGTTAGGCTGGTTCTCAAAGCCATCAATCTGTGGTACGATATCTGCCGTCCAGTCATTATTGGTAATGCGCAAAGCATGGTAATCGGCATCAATGATTTCATACTCCAGGCGGATAGTAGCACCAACAGGAACCTCAGCCATCTGTTCTGGGGAGATCAGCACGTTAGCATCACCCCAGTTGATATCAACAGGATTACCTTCCCAAAGTACAGTTTCCTTAGACCCTGGGTCTTTGTAATCTTCGGTGCTTACAGTGACTTTACCGCATCCATAGCGAGTACCGTTGGCATCTTCGATGATGAGATTATATTGTCTCTCTTCCATCTCAGGTACGTCAAAGGTCAATACATTGTTGACGAAAGACACGTTGGCAACTTCCTGCTTACCAATGAAAACTTTCTTAATTTCTTTATCAAATTTGCATCCAATATTCTTAGTCTTTCCAATGGTGAGCCAACGAGACTTGTCATCATTAGCCACCTCGGGATCACCTTCAACTGGAAGGACTGTCAACTTGCAGAGACGATAGGTAGAGAGTCCTTTTGTGGTGGTAGCAACTATCTTCACCAAGTAATCTCCAGCCAGGAAAGGCATGTCAATCTTAGAACCTTCATACACCAACTCGTCATCAAGGTACCATGAGATGGTGGTGTGGTTAATAGGGGTAGCAAACACCTCGAAAGTGAAGTTCGTGGTGCGATCAATACTTCCAAATGATCCAGGCTCTCCACCCTTACCTTCAGGAATGTCGGTATTCAAGATGCGTGGAGCATCGCCCTCTTCTGCAGAGAAAAACGGATCATTGTCTTTGGAGCAGGAGGTAAGTATGGCAGCAAAGCCAAAGCAGACGAGACCTGCAGCAAGATATTTGAACATATTCTTAGTATTCATAATTATAAGCGGATTATTATTATTAATTATTTAACGTGGTAGTAGTCCTTATCCCACCAAACGGGCTTATGCCAGTCGTCAATGTATTCACCCTTTTCATTCTTTGTACCCATGCGACTGACAGCCTCATCATAGTTCACACTATTATAGTTCCTATCTGATACAGGATAGCGTAAGCGCATAGGAGTTTCCATGTGAGCCTTGTCATCGATAGTCCAATTATAGCTTGGCAACTTTGTGCGGTCCAAAATAGTAGGATAGTCTGAACGACGCAGGTTTGCCCAAGCTTCAGAAGGATTCATCATATGGAGAATCCAAGCCTGTGTGTTGATAGCTTCTTTGGCATTTTCCTGACTCATAGCTCCATTAGCTATAAGTCCCTGGATGTATGTCTCTACCTCTGCTGCCTGGATTTTTGGAACAGTCTCAAGGTAGTGTGTGTTCATCCACTCCATAGCAGCCCTGATACCAGTTTTGTAGTGCTCTTCCATAGATCCTGGAACATTCCATCCTTTTAGTATGGCCTCAGCCAACAGGAACTCTACCTCGGCAAAGTTAATAAGTGCACCTGGACGATTAGGTTTCTCAAAGTCTATATTGAGGAATGGACGCAACAGACGTGCATTGTAGTTGTTTTTATCATAACCAGCATCGGGTTTTTCTTCAACTATCTTAGCAAGTCCTGGAATTGCTTCGTTTGCAGGAGGGTTAATCCAATTGTCATACCATGCTTCACCTGGTTTGCAGGCTGAAATTGGATTTTCTTGTGTAGCCAGCCAGTTCTCAACGTCTTCTGTCAGGTCTATATTTCCTTGCTCATCTGGTTTCAAATCAGAACGATGGTTGTTAATATAGTGACGGCATACACGGAAAAGACGTGGGTCGTTATTGTCCTTCATAATACTGAAGAAGGTATAGCAAACGAATGTTGGAGATTCAGAATCCTGACCATAGAGCATCTCGCCGAGAGCATTGACACGGAAGTCAAGGTCACGAGAGCCTGTATAAAGTGTGAAAGGACCATCAGTATAAATAATGTAAGCATCGTCGTTTGAAGAGCTGATGTAACCGCCATCAGCCTTCACAGCCTTCTCAAACTCTTCTCTTGCTTTCTCAGGTGCTTTGTCACTAATACGCATTGCAAAGCGCATACGCAGTGAGTTAGCATACTTACGCCATGCTTCAGGAGAACCTTTGAGGCTGGTCACATCACCATCAATATGGGTTTGATCCTTACCCAGCTGATCAACACAGGCTGCAAGTTCTTCGAAGAACCAGTTGTAAATATCTTCCTGTTTGTCATATACAGGTGTTGAAATACCTTCAGTATAACCCTTTCCTGCCTGTTTGCAAGGAATGTCTCCATAGATGTCGGTAAGCACAGACATGATATAGACGAGGTGGATACGCAGAGCAGCATTGGTGCTGGGCTTATCCGCAGAGTTGGCAATGGCATCAACCATATTCTTTATGGCGACATTATAGAATTGGTCCCATACGAGACGCATCTGGTCGTCCTCAGCGTGTACACTTCCTGCAAAGTTTGTAACATTCCAACCACCGGCAAAGTGCTGTGTGAAACCTGTTATGTAACTTCTATATGTGTCCATCAGTCCGAAGTCACCGTATGTCTGCAGCAGACCGGTAGTCAGCTGAGCACTGGGGGCTATCGAAGTAGCCTTGGTTTCATCGGTGTTGATTTCATTCATTAAACTGTCGCTACAAGCAGTAAAAGTCAGTGCTGCGGCAGTCAGAAATAAATATATCTTTTTCATAATTTGTTAATGCTATTAGAATTTGACGTTAACATTGAAACCGTAGCTGCGGCGTGAGGGCAGTGAGCCATACTCCAGACCGAGACCTGAGGTGTTGTAACCAGAGTCTGGGTCGATGTTTGGAATGCGCTTCCAAATGATGAATGGGTTACGAGCTACGAAACTTACGCTAAGACCCTTAACAACCTTAAGCGGAGTAAGAAGCTTCTCCGGGAAGGTGTAGCCGAATGTAATCTCACGACACTTTACATAAGAGTTATCATAGACAAACATTGCAGCGCAGTTTCTTGAAGCTGACTGCCAATACTTCTCAGGATTGACGGGGACATCATTGGGTTTGTAAATGGGGTTGCCACCTTCGTCAACACCAGTCTGAATAACACCAGGAACGATGTAACCTCCTGTAGGAGTCCATTCTTCTTGTGTCATACCAGCAGCTTTACGAGCTTCCTCTGACTTATACCATGCATCACGACCTTCCAGGGTAGCTTCAGCCCTACCAGTTTCGTAAGCAGAACGCATTGACATAGAGAAGAGGTCAGCACCGACCTTTACGTCGAAGCCTGCAGAGAGACGGAAGTTCTTATAAGTAAAGGTAGAATAGAAACCACCTGTCCAGTCCCAAGATGCGTTACCCACAGTACGTGGATTCTCATCAATAAGAGGCATACCATCAGTACCGCAAATAATCTGTCCGTTTGCAGTACGCTTGAAGTCAGTACCTCTGATAGAACCGTAGTTCTCACCAACCTCTGCACCTACAGTAACACCGCACCATGTAGCCCTTTCAATTTCGAACCAGTTCATTCCATCAACGAGTTCCTTAACCTTGTTAGTATTCTTAGAGAAGTTCACACCAGCATCCCATGCAAATCCATGATAGTCGAGTATACGACCGTTGAGGGCAATCTCAATACCCTTGTTCTGGATCTTACCGGCATTAACCAAACGGTGACCGTAACCAGAAGTTGAGGAAGATGCAAGAGCAATAATCTGGTCTTTAGAAATCTGGTTGTAGTAGGTAACATCCAAACCTAAGCGGTTATGGAAGAACTTCATTTCCAGACCCAACTCAAATGAGTTTGTGCGGGTTGGCTTCAAATCCTTGTTAGGTGTAGTTTCGTTAGCAATTCTACCGATGACGTATCCGCCGTATGAGTATTTAGCCGTTGTATAGTTAAGATCCAACTGATAGGGATCAGTGTCGCTACCAACCTGAGCAAACGAAGCACGTAACTTACCATAGTTAATAATGTTCTTGTTCTTCAGGAACTCAGAGAATACAATGCTTGCAGATACAGATGGATATACATATACATTATTATTAGTAGGCAATGTAGAAGACTTATCACCACGAAGTGTAGTTTCCAAATAGTAAGTATGCTTGAAACCTACGCTTGCAGAACCAAAAATAGAGTTAATCTGCTTCTTATACTGGTTCTGTTCAATACTTTGCTCGGCATAGTTCATGATAGCAACCACATCCTTCATCTGCTGATTCAAACCAGTAAAGATATCGGTCTTATTGTTCACCTTGAAGATGTTACCACCTAACGTAGCGTTAAAGTCGAAGTCTCCCCACTGGTTGTTATACAGTGCCAAAAGCTCGGCATTTATAGTCTTGTTTCTGAAGTTCATCTTCTGCAACTGACCTGCCAACAGACCTGGTGTTGTCTTAGCAACATAATCCTCAAAATTCATGTAGTTCATATCTGTACCGATAGTACCCTGCAACTTAAAATGCTCATCAATGTTCCAGATGGCCTTCGCTGTTAAACGGAAGATGTCCTTGCCTGAGGTATTATCGTTCTTATAAAGTAGCCAATATGGGTTGATATTATACTCATTGTTACCATTCCACTGAGCGTATGTACCATCAGCATTCTGATAGTTCTTCAACCACTCCTGATTGTAAGTACCTGCCAAAGTCATCAGGTTCTTACCTACGTTGCTACGAGAGTCACCCAGCGCAGGACGATTCTTAACATCCTCACGTGTATAGTTTGCTGTAAAGTCAAAATCAACAGGACCTGCAGATGTGTTTACACGCAGATTGAAGTTGTCACGACTCATGTGTGTGTTAGGTAGAATGTCCTTATTGCGCATGTCAGTCACACTGAAACGAACACCTGTCTTGCCAGAGTTCATAGACAGGACAGCTGTGTTCTGTGCTGTAAGACCTGTACGGAAGAAACCTTTAAGGTTGTCTGGGTACATCTTGAACGGACGCTGCTGACCATCGAAATACTCTACAAGGTAGTTGTCGGCCTTAGGACCCCAGCTACTGTTAGTACCGGAAGTTGCCTCAGCCATGTACTGTCCGTTGTTACCCATACCATAAGTCTGCTGGATATTATCCCACTGTGAGTTCTGAACATCGAAAGTCAACGAACCGTTGTACTCAACAGATACCTTATCCTTATCTGCCTTCTTAGTAGTAATAAGAATCACACCGTGAGAAGCACGGCTACCATAAAGTGCAGAAGCGGCAGGACCTTTAAGTACTGTCATGTTCTCGATATCATCAGGATTGATAGCTGAGATACCATCACCAAGGTCATAACCTCCAGCAGTACTTGCACTACCGAAGTTGGTGTTGTCCAAGGGCACACCGTCAATCACGTAGAGAGGCTCGTTGTTACCCTTAATTTCAGTATTACCACGAAGCAGAACGCGAGTAGAACCAGAGGCACCACCTGCAGTGTTCTGCACGATGAGACCAGCTACCTTACCTTCCAAAGAGTTGATAACATTGGTTTCCTTAGCCTTCTGCAAGTCTTCACCCTTCACCTCTGAGAGGGCGTAACCTAAGGCCTTGCGCTCACGTTTGATACCAAGAGCGGTTACAACAACCTCACTAAGCTGGGTCTTGTCCTCGGACATCACAATTTTCATGCCCTGCTTAGCCTTTACTTGAATAGCATTGTAACCCACATAACTCACCTCGAGCATGTCGCCGGGCTTACATTTTAGTGAAAACTTACCGTCTAAGTCGGTAACGGCACCAACACTGGAACCAACCACCTTGACAGTTGCGCCAATCATCGGACCAGAAGCATCCTCAACAGTACCAGTAATAACCTGGTCATCTGGAGCAGCCACTGCCATGTTAGCATGGACTCCAGCTACAGCAGTTACTGCAGGTGTCCACATCATGCCTGCACTCAGCAGGCAGAGAAGCAATGTTTTTTTCTTCATGTGTTAAGTTATTAGTTAAATATGATTTTCGGTTTGAGTGCAAAGGTACAGCTATTATAATGTGTATAGGTTTGAAGGGAAACAAAAAAGGTACAAAAACCTGATTTTGTCAGTTATCAAACCTATTTTTGATAGATTTTATACGTTATTCGTGCACTTTTTCTATTGACTGTCCTTGCAAGTTGTAGTATTTTTCTCCCTTCTCTATGATCACTTTTCCGTCTTTGAGAACTTTTCGAGGTGTATAGAGTGAGTGCTCATTGTTGATAATTGGCAATGTCATATCGGCGGCGATGCCTTGCTGTATTCCATCGAGGGTCCATTCTGCCACCAGTTGCATATTGCTCCAACGATTAAAGATACCATACTTTTCTGTTCCGTTACCAAAAGAATTATTGTCCCATACAAAGGTGGCAATACCACGCTGACGAGCCTCACTCACGAGTAATTTGCAATAGTACGTCATATTCTCACGTATGACGTTCTTGAAAGTGGTCAGCCAATGGTCGGTAACTCCCCATTCGCCAATGATAATACCCAGTCCTTTTGTTCCCCAGGTGTCTGCTGCCTTCTGTAAGTCACTACGCATAGTCGTTTCCTTACTGTTTGAAGTAGCACCATAGCTACTATATGCCTGTCCCCAATAATAATAGGTACCGCTGCCACAATAATCCCATGGCTCATAGTAGTGAAACTCCACACTCATATAGTCATTACCGTTATCGGCTATGTCGTCAGGAACTATGAACCCGTTAAGTCCGTATGAAAGGTTACAGTTGTACGTCTGGACTATTAGGTGGCGCTTCTGATTGTTGCCGCCGGTACTGCGTACAGCATCAACGAACGTCTGGTTATAACTGTTCTGAACTGCTAAGTTCTCATTAGTAGGGTAGTTATTGTTGTCCTTGATGTGCACCTCGTTTGTTCCGGCAAAGGCAAGACGATAGTCGTAGTCGCTGAAGGCATTGGCTATCTGCGTCCACAACAGTTCCAACTTCTGGTTATTCTCCATCTGATAGGTGTATAGGGCACGACGTTCCAGCCACATATCGTGGTGGGTGTTAATAATTACCTTCATGTCATAGTCCAGACAATAACCGACAACGTCCTTGACGCGTTGCATCCATTCTGGGTCTATGGTCATAGTGGCTACATCTGTAATGTGACACTGCCACCGTACGGGGATACGAACAGCATTGAAACCCGCAGCCTTTACTGCCTGTAGCATTTGTTTTGTAACTTGTGGATTTCCCCATGCCGTCTCTGCCTGCATAGCATTGGCAGGATTACCGAAAGACGTTGACTCATTGTTCCATCCTTGTGGTGAACACTCTAACTGGTTACCAAGATTCCATCCTGCAGTTACCTCGTCGTTCCATTGACGAGCAGTTGGTTGTGCCATCGCTGACACAACCAACATACACATCAGGAACATGTTTAGTTTTCTCATGTTTCCACTTTTTTACGTTACTAAAACAAACTATTAAAATGCTACATAATACTACATACTATTATCCTAAAGTTACTTTACAAGTATTTTCTTACCACCTTTGATGTACACACCCTTTGTAGGATGAGCTACTACCTGACCATTGAGGTTATAGTAACGTGTATCGTTCTTTACACCAGTAGCAACAGTGTTGATACCGTCTGTGTTGAGAACAGAATCCTTAGTAGTACCGATAGCCTTGATAATAAAGCCACCGTCTCCCCAAATAGCCATACCTCCATTCTCAATGAATGCTTTCTGAACGAATGTTTCATCCATAACAACCTTTACTACGTTGTCAGCATCCAATGCCTGCATGTGGTTGTAGCCGTCAGAAGGATATGATGTTTGAGCCCAGTCACCCCAAGCACCAGCAATGCGGAAGTCACCACCTGTAGCATTATCTACAAGGAAGTAAAGATTACAAGCTTTGGTTATTGTCTCTGCGAAAATTGGTAAAAGACCACCTTCTGCGTCAATCATCATAACCTTAGCACCCCAGCCGGAAACCTCCTGTTCGCCAGTCCACAGCGTAGCTGCAGGCAGGTCGTCGATAACAACAGGCTCTGGCTCGTCATAAGTAGCAACAATCTTAGTTAATTTGTAGCCATAGCCTGTAAACAGCATAGCACCAGTCGTTTCCACGTTGGACTTATCTGAAGCTTTGAATGTGAAGGTATATGGACTTTGTTCCTGTGTCAGACCATCAACCTGTGGCACAAAGTCAGGAGCACCTTCCCACCAAGGAGTAGTGACACGTAAACAATGATAGCCCTCAGACATATCAACAAGCTGGAAGTACATAGTAATGGATGCGTCAACTGGAATATTAGCGAAACTCGCTGCTTCTATTTGAACATTACTATCACCCCAGTTAACATTAACATCACCTTCCCAAAGAGTTGTCTCTGTAGTAGCATTTACACTCATCATTGTAAAGATGCTTAAAAGCACAAAAGTAAAAATCCTTTTCATAATAAATTGGTTTTTGTTTTTTAAAATTACTTTTTTATATACTATTTTCAGTTACTTCTTTATAGGATAAATGGAGAGCAATCCTATCATTATGCCTGCTATGATAGCGGGGAATATAGAGAACAGAAGCCAAATCATCTCATTTACAGCTACGGGGTCTGTAATGGTGACTATGGTCTGGTCTGTCACAGGGTCTGTACCAGAAACAAAGCCTGAGAAACCTAATAGCAGGGCTACCAGCGAACCGCTGATGGCGGTGCCGAACTTCTGCGACATGGTACCACTGGAGAAGATAACACCCGTTGACGAGGTGCCGTTCTTCTCTGTGGCATAGTCGGCTACGTCGGCATACATCGACCACAACAGAGGTGAATAAAGTCCTATGCCTACACTCGTCAGTATCACAATAGCTACCAATACCCAGATATAGGCAGGGTCCATTGGTACAAAGAAGAACAATATGCTGGTAACGATACATATTACTGCTGCCCACATAAATGCCTTGCGTTTACTGCCTACCCACTTTGTAAATACTGGTGACACACCACCGAATATCATACATGTCAACTCACCGAAGGTCATGAATACGGTGTAGTTGATAATTAGTCCGCTAACGGTGACGTCACCGTGCATGCAGTATTCAAACAAATAACCTGCAACTGCATAACGGAAACCGTTGAAGAAGTTCATACAGATACCTATGAGCGTGAGGATTACCCAAGGCTTATTGCGGAATAGGTCTGCAAAGGGCTTCAACGAGAACTTCTCAGCACGGATGGGCTTCAGTCTCTCCTTTGTCAGCAAACCGCAAGCTAATGTGCCTGATGCTGCCAACAGTCCGAAAAAGACTCCAAGGACAGCATACTGGTGCTGCTCTGTGCCGCCCACGAATTTCTGCAAATAGGGGAACGACAGCAGGGTGATGAATCCCATAGCATAGGCTCCCACCATGCGGAAGGAGGAAAACTGGTTCTTCTCATTGTCATCGTCGGTCATCACACCGAGCAGTGAACCGTAGGGCACGTTGACGGCGGTATATACAACCATCATCGACAGGTAAAGGGTGTATGCCCAGATGCGCTTGCCTACAGGACCAAACTCTGGTGTATAGAGCAACAGGGCGAAGATAAGACCGAAGGGTACTGCACCCAAGATAAGCCACGGACGGTAGGTACCCCAACGGCTCTGTGTGCGGTCGGCAAGAGAACCCATTACGGGGTCGGTAATCACGTCGAACATTCGGGCTATAAGCATCAACGTGGCGGTATCGGCAACGGTCAAGCCAAAGACGTTGGTAAAGAACAGCGGAAAGGCAATAGACATAACCTTCCACGTTATACCACCCGCAGCAGCGTCGCCAAGTGCATAGCCTATTTTTTCTCTTAATTTAGCCATAAACTGTAAACTGTAAACCGTAAACCGTAAACCATCACATCGTTACCTTGACAATATGATGACCGGGGATTGCCTTGATAATGTTGCCCTCTATGGGTGTACCGTCGAGCACTATGCGACTGACACCACTCTGCTTGCCATTGGGATTCTCTACGGTAATGTCGAAATGAGCATCACGCAACGTTCGCTTCACACTGTACTCTTTCAGCGTAGAAGGAATACAGGGAGAAATCTCTATACCGTCGAATGTGGGCTTTATACCTAATATGTACTGCGTAATGGTGTACCAGTTCCAGGCGGCAGTACCCGTGAGCCACGAGTTCTTACCCTCACCGGGCTTGGCGGCATCCTTGCCGGCTACCATCTGACAATATACGTATGGCTCTACCTTGTGCAACTGCTGGTCTTCAATCCACGCAGGACAAATCTTGGTATAGTGCTCCCAAGCGTCGTTACCACGCTTAGCAACTGTCTCACCGATGATGACCCACGGGTTGTTGTGACAGAATATACCGGCATTCTCCTTGTAACCAGCGGGGTAGGTGCTTATCTCACCCATCTCCACATGATACTTGGTGAAGGCAGGATGGTTGAGCACCATACCGTGAGGACAGTCAAGATACTTCTTGCAAGCATCAAGCGCCTTATCCACCATACCGTCTTCCTGACCGATGCCGGCCATAGTGCAGAAACCTTGTGACTCAATGAAGATTTTGCCTTCCTCGTTCTCGTTGCTGCCTATCTTGTTGCCGTAGAAGTCGTATGCGCGCAGATACCACTCTCCGTCCCAACCGTGCTTCTTCACAGCCTCTGTCATAGCGTCAATATGGCGCTGGGCACGCTGGGCTTCTTCGTGTTTTGCTATTTTGTCGCAAAGCTCCACATACTGCTTACCCGTAAACACAAACAAACCGGCAATCATCAGACTCTCAGCCTTCGAACCTACACTGTTGTTCTCTGTGGTCTGGAAACTCTCGTTGGGATCCCATGAGAAACAGTTAAGGTTAAGACAGTCGTTCCAGTCGGCACGACCTATAAGAGGGAGTCCGTGAGGACCAAGATTGTTCACCACATGGTCGAACGATATACGCAGGTGCTCCATCAGCGTCACTTCCGTACCTGGCTGATTGTCAAAGGGCACCATTTCGTCAAGGATGGTGTAGTCGCCTGTCTCTTTTATATAGGCTATAGTACCAAAGATAAGCCAGCAGGGGTCGTCGTTGAAACCGCCACCAATATCGTTGTTGCCACGCTTGGTGAGGGGCTGATACTGGTGATAGCAGCCTCCGTCGGGGAACTGCGTGGAAGCAATGTCAATGATGCGCTGACGTGCACGCGTAGGAATCTGATGAACAAAACCTACCAAATCCTGATTACTGTCGCGGAATCCCATACCACGTCCTACACCGCTCTCGAAGAATGATGCTGAACGTGAGAAACAGAAGGTAATCATACACTGATACTGGTTCCAAATGTTCACCATTCGGTTGAGACGCTCGTCGCTGCTCTGCACACTGAAACGCGATAGCAGGTCGTCCCACAGGCAACGCAACTCCGCAAAAGCTTCATCTACAGCCTCAACAGTCGAGAAACGCTCAATAACGGCATGAGCCTTCTCCTTATTAATAATAGTATGGTCAAGGTCACCGAGCGATGTGATGAGTGTTCCGTGCTCAGTGGTTTTTCCACCGAGAGTCTCATACTTCTTCTCCTGCTCGTTCTCGGCATAGCCAAGAACGAAGATGAAGTCGCGCTTCTCGCCTGGCTGGAGAGTTACCTCTACATAGTGCGAAGCAATAGGACTCCATCCGTGAGCCACACTCATAGCCGACTTTCCAGCCATGACACACTGCGGAGCTTCAAAACCGTTATACAAACCAATAAACGACTCTCGGTCACTGTCAAAACCGTCTGCCTTAGTATTGGTAAGCGCATAGTAAGCATAGTGGTTACGACGCTCCTTATACTCGGTTTTGTGGTATATTACATTTCCGTTTTCTATCTCTACCTCACCAGTGGACCAGTTGCGTTGGAAATTCTCCATGTCTGTTGCAGCATTCCACAAGCACCACTCTGTGAAAGAAAATAGTTTCAGAGTCTTCACAGCGTTGGTGGTATTCTTCAGCGTCAACTTCTGTACCTCGGCCCATGTCTTCAACGGTACGAAGAAAAGAACACTTGCCTCAACTCCGTTCTTACTGCCTGTAATGCGGGTGTAGTTCATTCCGTGTCGGCACTCATAACTGTCAAGAGGTGTCTTACAGGGTTTCCAACCCGGATTCCATACCGTGCCGCCGTCGTTGATGTAGAAATAACGACCACCGGCATCCATAGGCACACCGTTATAGCGATAACGGGTTATGCGACGGAACTTTGCATCCTTATAAAAGGCGTAACCACCAGCGGTATTACTTATGAGTCCAAAAAAATCCTCGTTACCTAAGTAGTTAATCCACGGAAACGGTGTTGCAGGATCCGTTATGACATACTCACGGTTTTTATCGTCGAAATATCCGAATGTCTTCATAATTCCTTTTCTTATTTCTCCATCAACAGGTCTATCAAACCCTTATCCTTAAAGTCATTCTTCTGCTGGTCCCAGAAACCAAAATCAGCATCATAACACCACGTAGTCCATGCTATGTTATTCTCCTTGAACACGGTGAGCATATCCTTTGTCCACTTATATGCAAGTTCGCGGTCAACGGGTTCATAAACACCCCATTCGCCACAGAACAACTGCAGGTCATATTTCTTTGCAACAGCAATAGCATCAGCAAAGTCTTCACGAATCTTGTTGATATCCCATACCTGTGTGGTGTAATGGTTCTCGTCCAACAGCACCTTCATACTGTCTGAAGAAGCTCCGTAGTCCTCCTTTGACACCAGAATACCAGGATAGTTCACCTTACCAGTATATTTACCTATAGGTGTCCACCATGCACCATAGTGTGTAAGTATCATTGGATTATAATAGTGGAATGAAAGGATAATGTTCTTGTCGTTCTCAGGAACTTTAAGATATTTCATTGTCTCATAGCCCTGCCAGAGGTTAGAACCTATAACGAGTGTTCTCTGTGGCTCACGTTCACGCAATGCCTTATGAACCTTTACAATGAGTTGGTTCCACTGCTCATGATCGTCGGCTACTGGCTCGTTCATGAACTCATAGGCTACAGAGTCGTTGCTGAAACCTTTCAGAACATCAGACAACTGGTACCACATATTGATGAGGTCCTGCTGTGCTTTCTCTGAAGAGAAAAGTGTATTCTCTTCGCCCTTGCCTTCTAATGATGCATTGAAGTAGTGCGAACGAATGATATGCAGGTCAACTATTGTACGCAGATGATGTTTCTCTGCCAGTCTGATAGCATTTACCAACAAGTCCCAAGCCTCAGGAAGTTTGTTTCCTTGTTCATCCCAGAACTGCACCTCGTCAATAGGCAGTCGGACAAAGTCAAAGCCAAGTTGGTTTAGGCGTTCGAAATCAGCCTCTTTAATGTGCTGACGACGTGCCTCACCACGCTCTTCTGACTGTGACAGCCAGTGACTTACGTTTGTACCACGCTGTATTTTAAAGTTATTTACTTCGGTAGTATCACCCTTGGTTGAGCAGGCATTAAAAGTCAGTACCCATGCTCCAACCATTATCAGAGAAATAAAAATCTTTTTCATTATATTGTAATATTTGTTTGCAATTATTTTTTTCCTTCCATAATACCCTGTAGAATCCAAGGAGCCTTGACTCTCATGCTGGCTTTGCGATCGAAGATACCGAAATGCTCAGGACCACTTCCGAAATTGTTGTTGTCCCAAATGAAAGTAGAGATACCACGTTTTTGTGTCTCGCTGACAAGGAATCGACAGTAGTATGTCATATTCTCGTGTATTTCATCGGTTTGTCCACCTTTCTGGCGATCGGTAACGCCCCATTCTCCCATAACAAGTCCAAGACCTTTATCGCCCCATGTGCTTACAACACGGTCAAGGAAATCAGTCATTGTCTTCTCGTCACTGGGTGATACCTCAAGACCTTTATCCTTTGATGGCTGTCCCCAGTAATTGAACTTACACTCACCAGCATAGTCCCACGGAGTATAGTAGTGGAACTCTACGCTCATATAATCATTTCCGTTACCTTCTATATCATTAGGTATTTTAAAGTCATCGTTATAAAGACCGAAGTCAGGGTTGCACACATACGTTTGTACTATAAGATGTCTTTTTTCATTGTTTCCTCCCATTGAGCGTACAATATCTATGAATGTCTGATTGTAAGAATTCTGCACCTCAAGGTTCTCTGCCTCAGGTTTTCCCCAGTTATCGCGAAGGTGTACTTCGTTAGTACCCGCAAACGCCAAACGATAGTCATAGTTAGCAAACTGAGTGGCAATATTCATCCACAACAATGCCAGCTTTTGGTTGTTCTCTTCCTTATATTTGTAGGTGGGACGTCCTTCGAGCCACTTGTCATGATGCACATTAATGATAACCTTCAAGCCACTGCTAAGAGACCAGTCCACCACCTCTTTAACTCTTGCTATCCATTCCTTATCAATACTCATTGCTGCAGGATTGGTAATGTGACACTGCCAGCGAATAGGAATACGAATAGCATTAAACCCGGCATCCTTGATAGCCTTGATTGTTTTCTTTGTAACCTTTGGATTTCCCCATGCTGTTTCAGCGTTAATACTATTTTCAGGCATACCGATAAGCATGGACTCACCATCCTGACCAGGTGCTGAGCACTCCAACTGGTTACCTAAGTTCCATCCCACTACACCCTTGTTCCACTCTTTAGCGGTAGGCTGTGCCGTTACTGTCAGAGCTACCGACATTGCGGCAATCATCATTATTACTTTCTTCATAATATTAAAAATTTTCTGGCTGCAAAATTAGTTAATTACTTATTAATGTGGGTTTAAAGCCTAACAAAAAGGGTTTGAAACCTTCATAATGATAGATTTCAAACCCTTTTTTGTTGGATTTCTAACTATTATCCTACCTATGTAATAGCATCAAATATAAGTCTTTTTGCAACGGAAGCACTTTACTGACAGGCTCCTCGTAGCGTTTGATGTCTGCACTTGTACTACAACGAATGTCACGACTACTTGCACCTATAAGAAAATCATATCGTCCTGCTTCTGCGAGCCATCGACTGTTTGCCTCATCGAATGATGCTAAGTCGCGTTGGGCAATATACATAGTTATTGTAGTCTGCTCGCCAGCCTTAAGCAACGGGGTCTTGGCAAATGCCTTCAGTTCCTTCGCTGGTTTCTCCAAACCACTTTGAGGTGCACTTACATATACCTGTACAACTTCCTTACCAGCGTAATGTCCAGTATTTTTAATAGTAACCGTCAACTCCAAATCACCACCCTTCAACTTCTTTATTTTCGCATTACTATACTTAAACGTCGTATAACTGAGACCATAGCCAAAAGGATAAGCTACTTTTTTGTCGAAGGTATCGAAGTACCGATAGCCAACATATATATCTTCCTCATGATTACTATAGTCCATACCCTTGATGTCGCCATAGTGATATGTCAGGTTATTCTTAAAGGAATACATATCTGTTTCTAAAGGGAAATTTTTAGTTGATGGATGGTCGGTGGCAGCAATGGGCCACGTCATAGTTAGTTTACCTGAAGGATTCTCCTTGCCCGTCAATACATCAGCTACGGAGTTTCCGCCCTCCTGACCAGCTTGCCATACAACCAGGATAGCGTCAGCATAGTCGCGCCAAGAGGCAGTTTCAACAACAGAACCTGAATTAATAATTACTATGACCTTCTTGTTATCAGCATGGAAAGCATTTGAAACATTCATAATCATGTCGTGCTCAGTAGTAGTAAGATTGAATTCACCTTCAATAGCACGATCCATACCTTCTCCAGCCTGTCTGCCAATGGTAATGATGGCAGCATCAGCCTGTAACAATTCGTGTTGTATGCAACGTTCGGTAATATCTATTTCTGCTAATTTAGGTTGTCCTTGGTCTAAGAACCACATTTCAGGAATCTTATCTATGCGCAGTTTTGACCGTGCATATTTCACGTAGTTCTGATAAATCTCTGTAAGTGCCGGTGTAGCAGCTATGCCTTGATTTTTCAGTCCTGTTACCATATCGACAACATAAGGAACATTAACACAACCGGAACCCAGACCACCTGAGAGGAAGTCATAGCTGTTTACTCCAAACAATGCAACATTCTTAATATTGTTGTCAAGCGGCAATATATCGTTATCGTTTTTCAAGAGTACCATACCTTCAGTACTACTCTGTCTTGTTATAGCTGCATGAGCCTTAGTGTCGGGACGATTAGAGAAATTATAGTTTTTGAAATGTGGTGTTTTCACAATATACTCCAACATACGACGTACATTGCGCTCAACGGTTTTTATATCCAAACTACCATTTTTTACAGCTTCAATGATGTCGGTAACCTGTGCTCCGTAACCGGGCATCATAAGATCATTGCCTGCTTCAACCTCCTGTTCGGTGGGTAAATCGGCACGTTTCCCTATCCAGTCGCTCATCACTATACCACGATATCCCCAGTCATTGCGTAAAACATCAGTCAACAAATCCTTGTTGCCCATAGCATAAACTCCATTCACCTTGTTATAAGACGACATCACTGTCCAGGGATTACTCTCGCGGACTACACGCTCGAAACCACGGAGATATATTTCGCGGAGTGCTCGTGGAGTGACATTTTCACTTACACGGGTACGATCTGTTTCTTGTGAGTTTACGGCAAAGTGTTTTATGCTTACACCAACACCTTGACTTTGTATTCCTTTCACACAGGCAGCACCGATGACACCTGTTACTAATGGGTCTTCACTATAGTATTCGAAGTTACGTCCACACAAAGGATTACGGTGGATATTTAGTCCTGGACCCAGTATTACGTCACATCCATATTCAAGTGTTTCGTTGCCTATGGCACGACCTACCTGTTCCACCAACTCTGCATTCCATGTAGAGGCAAGACAGGTTCCTATAGGGAAGCCTGTAGCATAGAACTTCTGGTCAGTACCTTCGCGAGAAACATCGATATGTACACCTGCAGGACCGTCACACAGTACTGTGGCAGGAATACCAAGTCTGGGAATAGCCACCGTAAGTCCGGCAGCACCAGCTACAAGTTTCTTCTGATGTCCCATCATCGCTCCACTTCCGGGAAAGACATCGTTACCACCACCAACCAACAACTGGGCTTTTTCTTCAAGTGTCATAGCAGCTATTATCTCATCAATGTTATCGGCACGCAACTGAGGTACTTGAGCGGAAACGGACGATAACTGTGATATCAGAATGCCAATTAAAATGAATACTTTTTTCATAACCCTACTAATTACATAATTACTGAACTAATAATACTTAGATGGTGATATACCAAAATATTTCTTGAATACCGTGCTGAAGTATTTTGGATTGTCAAAACCCGTCATAGAGGCGGCATCAGTCACCTGACTGCCATTTCGCAACATTTGAGCGGCACGTTCAAGGCGAATGATACGGATGAAGTCTTGTGGAGACTTACCTGTATATGACTTCAACTTCACATAGAACAGTGTACGGCTCATAGCCATTTCACGACACATGCGGTCTATATTGAAGTCGGAATCGGATATATTGTCAACAACAATTTTTGTTGCCTTAGTAATGAACTGATTGCTTTCATCATCCGACTCTTCCTGATTATTTGTTATGACCATATTATTATCAACAGTAGAAGTACGATTCAGGTCTTCAACAACCAGTCGCATATACTTGTTATGCAGTTGATATACACGCAAAGCACCATAGAATGCTAAAACCAACAAGCACAGATATACCAACCACATCCACCAAGTATTCCACCAGGGATGTGCTATTTTTATAGAAAGTACCACCTCGTCAAGTACAGCACCACAGGTTCTACTTACACAACGAAGTATTATTTTGTGCTTACCAGGTTCCATGCTGGTAAAGCGAATAGACTGGTCGTTAGTAGGTTTGCTCCACTCTCCTTTATCAACCTTATACTGATAGACGATGTCGGACTGGTTTCGCAGGTTAATACTTTCAAAGAAAAGATTGAAGGTACGCTGACGATAGGACAATTTCAACTCACGCCTTTTCAGTTGATGGTACATCTTTTCCCTGAATTCGTCGTTGGATTCTTCGTCACAAGTCACACCTACAAGGTTTAATTTTGCAGTATAGTCTATTTCCTGTATGTGATTTGGATTGATTACCAGTGCACCATTAGTAGAACCAAGAACCATATTGCCGTTGCTCAAATTAACTGCTGAACGACTTATATATTCTCTATCAACGCCATAGCAATAGTTCACACCTATGATATGACTTGTATTCTTTGGATCAGCAAAAGACAATCCTGACTCTGTAGCAATGATAATACGATTCTTTGAATCCTTGTAAATGGTATTGACAAAATTCGACGGCAGACCATTTTTTGTGGTAAGTTGGTAACAGTTTCTTGTCACTATGTTATATATGTATATACCTCCACCATCAGTACCTATCCACAATTCACTGTTCTTGTTCAGAAAGAGGGTATGGATGAAAGAGTTAACATCCTTACTTCCTTTAGGGGCGTAGGTTATCTTTTCGGACATTCCCGTTACTGGATTTATGAATATAAGACCGTAAGTAGTTCCTATAGCTATACGTCCATCAGGTAACTGAAGTATATCTTTCACATAGTGTACCGGATAGTAACGAGGACCCTTTTCCGTAAGCTGTACCAGATCACCATCCAAACCACCCAACCACAATTTACCGTCGTTGTCATAGAAAACTCTGAATACATGGTCGTCCTGAAGTATTCCATTGTCAGTGGAATAAAGTGTATGCACATCGCCTTTATCCGTAAGTTCCAGTACTCCATGTCCATAGGTTCCAGCAAGGATTGTTCCACGTGGTGTAAGACAGAAATTAAGCACTACAACACCCTGACAAGTATGTGTCCATGTTCTGCTGCTTAGGTCGAAAATGCTCACACCGTTATCTGTTCCCATGAGTAATTTGCCAGACTTTGACTGACACACACTATTTACACGGTTATTGAGGATAGACTGATTACCTTGACCTTTTTGTTGGAAAATGTCAACGGCAGAACCTACTGGGCGGGCTATGTCTATTCCGCCAGAATAGGTACCTACAACCAAATTACCCCAAAGGTCGCGTATCAGCGCATAAACACCATTGCCGTAAAGAACTCCGTGAACTCCTTGATTAGCATTAAACAGTATGGTTGCAGTAGATTTATTTGTGGATTGTTGATTACGATTTACCTTATAAATTCCCAGACCATCAATACCCACAAGCATAGTTTTTTTGTCGTACGGAATTATAGCACGGACAGGATTGTGAGGAAAACTGATATCTGCAACTTTCTGGTGGTTGTTTGTTGATATGACCTTAATACCACTACTATAGCCTCCAAACCACACATTATTATATATAGGGTCGTAAAAACCACTCTCTACATCACATGAGGCAATCATCTGTACATGAGTATTGGAAGGTGGTGCTACACGTAAGTCATTACTATACTCCATAACACCCTGACGGGTGCAGAATAACAAAGAATGATTTGTGCGAACAAAACAATTAGCATAGCAGTTTCTTAGCACCGGAGATATGCTGTTACCATGCAAGAAGAAAACACCTTTATTAGTGGCAAGCCAATAACTATCTCCAATCTTCTTTACATCATTTAAGTCCGTTAGTCCGTCAATTTTAGTACTAACGTCACTTACCTGCGTAAAGCGGTTATGGATAACATCAAAGGAATAAATATTACCATGATTATCGAAAGCCAGTAATTCACTTGGTTCAGGAACTCTCGTACTAACTTCAAAATTACTGCTAAGCTTTATGCGTTTTCCTGCCCTGTCACCATAATTGTCAGGATTACCAAGCACGTAATGTTCAATTCTCACACCATTATAACGTTCTACATCGTTTTTTGTAGACCACCACAAAGCACCGTCGTTTGTTTGAAGAATACTATATACACGTTGACTGTGCATACCTTCAGCTTTTCCAATGTGTGAAAAGGTAAAATCACTTATCTCCTGTGCGGGAAGATGTAATACTCCCACAATAAGTAAAATAAATGATATTAGTAGTTTTTCAGTAGTACTATTCATAGTTTTTATTTTGATGTCATTTTCTCTTTACTATCAACTCTCGTAATTGACGCTGGTGGGCGAGCATCACCTCGAGGACTATGCCGCAGACCCACATCATCATTGCAAAGAGGATTACAAAGCCGCAGACGATGAGGGTGGGGTAGCGGGGTACGAGTCCTGTATGGAAATATTCTGTCAGAACTGGTATCAGCACAATGGTGGCTATGACCACGAGTAGGGCTGCTATCATAGAGAAGAAACGTAGCGGCTGGTAGTCGCGGTACAGCTTTAGTATTGTTAGTAGGATGCGACAGCCGTCTGTAATGGTATTCAACTTCGACACGCTGCCGTCGGGACGGTCACGGTACTGCACAGGAATATGCTGTATGTCGAGTCCGCTATCAAGGGCCATAATAGTCATCTCCGTCTCTATCTCGAAACCTTCCGAGAGTAGTGGTAGCGTCTCCACCAGTCGACGACTCATAGCCCTGTATCCCGTCATTATGTCCTTTACGTCGCTATG
>OCVV011230046.1_pt1 | contig 22004 bp, 20 predicted proteins | sample 1539721 | NCBI WGS metagenome assembly OCVV01 (sample SAMN02144230, study PRJEB22623) | gut metagenome | biome: sheep rumen | host: Ovis aries | place: New Zealand
CCTTCGGCGGAGGCTTTTCCGGCGGAGGCGGCGGAGGCGGAGGCGGCGGCGCCTGGTAAACCGCCGATCCGCGTAAAAAATAAGACGCTGTAAATCTGCAGCCTCCTGACCGGAGGGGGGATCTGCGAGCAGGGAGAGACAGAAAGGACTGGGGATATGTATTACGGAACCATAAAGAAAGTAGACGTGGCAAACGGACCCGGGGTTCGTGTCAGCCTGTTTGTTTCCGGCTGCACCCATCACTGCAGGGAGTGTTTTCAGCCGGAAACCTGGGATTTCCATTACGGAGAGCCGTTCACAGAAGCTACAGAAGCCAGGATCCTGCAGGAACTGGCGCCCCATTATATTGAAGGATTTACCGTACTGGGGGGAGAACCCTTTGAACCGGAGAATCAGCGGGAACTGCTTCCGCTGCTGCGGAAGGTGCGGGAAACTTATCCGAAAAAAAATATCTGGATGTACACCGGCTATTCCTTTGAGGAACTGACCGGTCAGGAAAAAGGCACCGGCAGGGCCAGATGTGATGCCACAGATGAAGTTCTGTCCCTGATTGATGTGCTGGTAGACGGTGAATTTGAACTGGAGCGCAAGGATGCGGGCCTGCAGTTCCGCGGCTCCGCGAACCAGCGCCTGATTCTTGTGCCTGCGTCGCTGCAGGCCGGCCGGGTGATCTGGTGGGAAGACAGACTGCCGGTATAGACAGGAGAGACAGCAGGAACGAGACAGCAGAAAGATTGACAGAGGAAAGAAGAATTATGGCAGAATATTATGACGCAGTCATTATCGGCAGCGGAGAGGCCGGAATCTATACCGGATACCGGCTGCGGGAAAAATGTCCCGGATTGAAAACCGTGATCCTGGAGAAGGGAAATGATATTTACAAAAGAAAGTGTCCCATTGTGGCAGGCAGAGTCAAAGAATGCATTCACTGCCCGGTCTGTGATACCATGTGCGGCTTTGGCGGCGCAGGGGCTTTTTCCGACGGGAAATTTAATTTTACCACGGAATTCGGCGGCTGGCTGACAGATTATCTGGATGCGGGAACGGTGATGGGCCTGATTGACGAGGTGGATGCGGTCAATGTATCCCATGGGGCCACAAAGGAATTTTACTCCACCTCCACACCGGAAGCGAGAAAACTGGAAATCGAAGCCCTCAAATATGACCTGCACCTGCTGCAGGCCCGCTGCAAGCATCTGGGCACAGAGCGCAACCTGGAAATTCTCACCAATATCTATGAAGATATGCGGGAAGACGTGGAATTCCGCTTTCATGCCGGGGTGGACAGCTTCTGCAGAGCAGATGACGGTTACCTGGTGACACTGGAGGACGGCAGCGAAATCCGGTGCCGTTACCTGATCGCGGCTCCGGGCAGGAGCGGGGCGGAGTGGTTTGCTTCCCGGTGCCTGGATATGGGGATGAAGCTGATCAACAATCAGGTGGATATCGGGGTGCGGGTGGAACTGCCGGCCAAGGTATTTGAACATATTACAGATGTGGTCTACGAATCCAAACTGCTCTACCGGACCAAGCGGTACGGGGACAAAGTGCGGACGTTCTGCATGAATCCCTACGGTCATGTGGTGGCGGAGAGCGTAGAGGGAATCAATACCGTAAACGGGCACTCCTATTCGGATCCGGCGCTGCGCAGTGAAAATACCAACTTTGCGCTGCTGGTATCCAACCGGTTTACCGAGCCCTTTAATCAGCCGTATCGCTACGGCAAACATATCGCCTCCCTTTCCAATATGCTGTCCGGCGGCGTGCTGGTGCAGCGGTTTGGGGATTTGATGAAGGGGGTGCGCACCAACGAACACCGGCTGGCCCAGTCGTATACCCATCCGACCCTTACGGCAGCGGTGCCCGGTGACCTGTCTCTGGCTCTGCCCAAACGGCAGCTGGATGATATCATAGAGATGATACAGGTACTGGACAAACTGGCGCCGGGTACAGCCAATTATGACACACTGCTGTACGGCGCAGAGGTGAAGTTCTACTCTGCCAGACCCCAGCTGACCAGTGAGTTTGAAACAGAATATCCGGGGTTTTTCGCCATCGGGGACGGCGCGGGGATTACCAGGGGACTGGCCCAGGCCGGCGCTTCGGGCATCCATGCCGCGGATGTCATCGCCCGGCGGGAAGCTTCCGGCAAATAAGAAGAAACAAAAAAAGCCTGCCGGCCGTGGGCTGTCTGCACTGTTTATGCAGACAGTCCGCGGAACAGCAGGAGCAGTTCCTGAAGCAGATTGACCTTCAGAAATAAAAACACAAGAAACAGAAGCAGCATGCACACGGGGGTTCCCCGGAGTGCATTTTTTATATCCTGGGAACTCATATTCATGTGCAGAAGCACGCAGAGAAATCCGTAGCCAAACAGGACATAGTGCCACCACAGGGCGCAGAGAGGGAATACAAACATCCAGAGCAGGGCCAGGGTGCCGATTCCGCAGACCACCGGCGCGATGGAGGCGAGGGTCATCTGGATGCTTTTGGTGAGGGTGTTTCCCCGGGGAATAAATTCCACGCTGCCCAGCGTATCGCCCTGCGGGCGGAGCGTGATCCGGAGGACCCGGGCCCCGGTGAGTGCCGCGAAAAGCGCGTGGGCCAGTTCGTGATGAACTGTGCCGGGATAGGTGAAGTAATTCCGGATCTGTCCGGCGGCCCTTCCGCCCAGCAGAAGGGCGATGATCCGGGTGATCAGATGGTTGACGCCGGTAATGGCCAGTCCCAGCAGAAAGATGAGGACCGGAATCAGAATCGTGTTCAGAAGCGCCCGGGGCAGGGGCGCGGAAATGCCAGCCAGCAGGTCAAGCTGGTGCATCACAGCCTGTATCATAGAAGTACCTGACTTTCGTTTGCGGATGGATCGGTTCCGGCCTATTATACACGATACCGGAAGAAAAAAACATGGAGTTCACAGATCGTTCAGGGTTTTGCGATCCGGGAACTCCATGGAAAAAGCTTACCGCGCGCCGAAGAGCTGGATGATGGAAGTGGCCAGGATGGCTACCAGGAAAATCGGGGCGACATAGCGTATCATGAGATTGTAGAGTTTTTCGCTTTTGAAGCGGGTTTCCGATTTCAGGACTTCTTCCTTAATGACTTTCGGTTTTGCTACATAACCGATCAGAATACAGGTCAGGAAAGCCAGGATCGGCATCATGATGGTATTGCTGATGAAATCAAAGAAATCCAGGAACTGCATGCCCAGGGGCCGGATATGGGCCCAGACGCCATAGCCCAGCATGGAGGGAATGCCTACCAGGAAAATGCCGATGGCGGTTACAAAGCTGGCCGTGAGCCGGCGGCAGTGGGTCACTTCTTCCACCACGGCCACAATGGTCTCCATCAGGGCGATGGAAGAGGTTAGGGCAGCCAGGAATACCAGGAAGAAGAACAGGGCGCCGATGACATTGCCGAAAGCCATGGTATGGAAGACCTTTGGCAGCATGACAAACATCAGGCTCGGTCCGGAAGTGGAAGCCGCCGCTTCTCCGCCCGCGAAGATAAAGACGGAAGGAACTACGATGAGACCGGCAATAAAGGCAATCAGTGTATCCAGAATCTCGATCTTGCGGACACAGCCTTCGATGGGTTCGCTGCGCTTCATATAAGAGCCGTAAGTAATCAGGATTCCCATGGCAATGGACAGGGAATAGAACAGCTGTCCGGCAGCGGCGATAATGGCCTGCACGAGATTTGTGGCCTTGGCTTCCGGGGTGGCGCCGTGAAGCGCGGGCTTCAGATAATAGACCAGACCGTCCACACCGCCTTCGTTGGTCAAACCGTAGATCGCGATGACAATGGACAGAATCACCAGAACCGGCATCAGGACTTTGCTGAAGTTCTCAATGCCCTTCTGTACGCCCGCGGATACGATAATGGCGTTGACCGCCACATAAATCACCAGACACAGAAGCGGAATCTTCCAGCCGGTGATAAAGTCCGTGAAGTAGTTGCTGCTGACCGCCTCATTGCCCCGCCCGGACACGTAGGTGGCCATATAATGGGTGATCCAGCCGCCGATGACGCAGTAATAGGGTGTAATGATCATCGGAACCAGCGCGCCGATGGCGCCTAAGATTTTGAATTTCGGGTTAAAAACCCCGTAGGCAGTCAGGACGCTGCGCTCCGTGCGCCGTCCCATGGCGATCTCGGTGATCATCAGGGCAAAGCCGAAGGTGACCGCCAGAATGACATAGATCACGAGAAACGTGCCGCCGCCGTGTTTAGCTGCCAGGTACGGGAACCGCCACAGGTTGCCCAGGCCGACGGCTGATCCGGCGGCAGCCATGATAAAGCCGATCCGGCCGGTAAATTTATTTTTGGTTTTCATGGAATTCTCCCCCTTGGATGTGTAAGAAAGCATACAGACACAGAACGGCCAAGGAGCCGTCAGTCTGCAGAATGCTGTGAAAGTGTAGCATGTTTTGCAGGGTGTGTCAATTTACCGGCGTGTTGTATGCAAAATACTGACAGTGCATGGAATGCAAATGATTGCCGGCACGTTGTATGCCAAATACGGCAGGAACCGGGTGTTTTGAAATGGCGGCAGGCGCAGCCGGTGATGACCTGGCTGATCAGGCAGAAGATCCCTGTCGACAGACCGGCTAAAATCAGATAAACTGACAGGAGAAAACAAGTACGGACGAAATCCGGGGAATCGGAGAAAAGAACCGAAAAAAGAACCGGAGAACAGGAAAGGATGAAACAGATATGAAGCAGGGACTGGATGTTCTGGCAGTGGGAGAGCTGCTGATTGATTTTACGGAAGCGGGGAAAAGCGCGGAAGGAACGCGCCTGTTTGAACAGAACCCCGGCGGCGCGCCGGCCAATCTGCTGACGGCTGTGACCCATATGGGACATTCCGCGGGGCTGATCGGAAAGATCGGCGCGGATATGCACGGAGATTTTTTAAAGGAAGTGCTGCAGCGGGAGAAAATTGTCACAGATTATCTGCGGCAGGATCCGGAGGTCTTTACGACCCTGGCGTTTGTGGCTTTGAATGAAGAGGGGGAACGGGAATTTTCCTTTGCCCGGAAGCCGGGGGCCGACACCTGCCTGCGGACAGAGGAGCTGCCGACGGAAGCGCTGGCGGACTGCCGGATCTTTCACTTCGGCTCCCTGTCCCTGACGGATGAACCTGCCCGGACAGCCACGGCAGAAGCCCTGCGTATGGCGAAGGAAGGAGGCGCACTGATTTCCTTTGATCCCAATTACCGGGCTTCCCTGTGGCGCAGCCCACAGGAAGCTGCGGAGGCGATCCGCGCCAGAATTCCCCAGGCAGATTTGATGAAAGTGTCCGATGAGGAGAGCCTGCTGCTGACAGGGGCTTCTGATTATGAGACTGCGGCAAGGCAGATCCTGTCCATGGGGCCCCGGCTGGTGGCTGTCACACTGGGAGCCGGCGGCGCTCTGCTGGTGACCGGAGAGATCTGTCTGACGGTTCCCGGGTATCCGGCACAGGTCGCCGATACAACCGGCGCGGGAGATTCGTTCTGGGGAGGATTTCTCAGCGCGTTCCTGGAAACGGGAAAGACCCTGCAGGAACTGAACCGGGCGGACTGCCGGACCTGTGTACAGACCGGAAACGCGGTGGCTTCCCTGTGTGTGCGGAAACGGGGAGGCATCCCGGCGATTCCGGATCGGACAGAAGTGGAAAACCTGCTGAAACAGGAGACCGTGGAATAGAAAATTTAAGGAAAATTCTTTTGCCGAACCGGAAAAAGACGGTATAATTATAAGAAAAGACAAAAAATGGAGGGATGTACTTATGTGTAAGACAAAAAAAATAATCCTTGCGGCGGCAGCGGCATTTTTCTGCCTGGCCGGTGTGTGTGCCTATAGAAAATGGCGAATCAGCAAAGGGGAATACCGCAGTATTTTCAGCGAGCTTGCGGATGCGGCAGGACGCTACAGCCATCAGTCCAGACAGCCGTCGGGAAGCAGGCAGACAACGGAACCGCCGGAATTCTGCAGACATTACCGCAGAAGCTGATGGAATCTGACGCAGGCATGATCAGCTGCCGAACCGGGTGTTTTACCGAAACTTTACATCAATCATACAGAACTGTGATGGAAACAGGAGGCAATTCCCGGTAGGATGACCCTGTCAGAAAGGTTTTTTGACAGAGTTGGACAGCTGATCATGGATGCGGGAAATCCATGATGAAATAGGAAGATTTCAAACAGAAAGGAGATTAATGATCAATTTTAAAGAAAAAAAAAGGATTTATCTGTGATATGGACGGCGTGATTTATCACGGCAACCGGATCCTGCCGGGAGCGGCAGAGTTTGTGCAGTGGCTCCAGAAAGAGAAGAAGGAGTATCTGTTCCTGACAAATAATAGCGGAAAGACGCCGAAAGAACTGCGGCAGAAGCTGCAACGCATGGGCATGGATGTAGAGGAAAAGCATTTTTACACCAGCGCGCTGGCCACAGCGGAATTTATCAAAGCGCAGTCACCGGGCTGCTCCGCCTATGTGATCGGAGAAGCCGGCCTCTTTAACGCGCTGTATGACGCGGGGATCACGATGAATGAAGTGGATCCGGAGTATGTGGTTGTCGGGGAAGGCAACACCTATTCCTTTGACACACTGACCAGGGCGGTGAACCTGGTGCGCAGAGGCGCAAAGCTGATCGGAGCCAATTCGGACGTATCCGGCCCCATTGAAGACGGGATTGCGCCGGCCTGCAGAGCGTTGGTGGCACCGATTGAGATGGCTACCGGCAAAAAGGCATATTTCTGCGGAAAGCCAAATCCTCTGATGATGCGCACCGGACTCCGGCTTCTGAACTGTCATTCGGCGGAAGCAGTGATTATCGGGGATCGGATGGATACGGATATTGTAGCAGGGACGGAGAGCGGGATCGCCACCGTATTGGTGCTGACCGGAGTATCCACCCGGGATACCGTCAGAAAATACGCGTACCAGCCAACGGTCATTATGGATGGAATCGGCAGTCTGGTACAAACGGCGCAGCAGCAGTCAGCAGAGCAGCCGGCACAGCAGAATACGAAAAAAACAAAATAACCATTTCCCGGCCCGAACACAGCAGCGAGTTGTTTTCTGTTCTTCCTGTAAGGAGGAGAAACAAATCGCTTTTTTTGTGTTATAATCCAGAATCATGGAAATACAACAGACGGAGGAAAAAATATGGCCATCAGAAAAAAGGACTGGGAACAGGCAAATCCGGGAAAACCGGCAGGAGAAAGCGGCAGAGCAATGGTGCGGCGGATGAATGATTCCCACAGACCGTTAAGAGACTGGGCATTTTCCTATGTGAACTGGATGCCCGGGATGCGGATCCTGGATGTGGGCTGCGGCGGCGGAGCAGCCATTGCGGATATGCTGCAGCTGTCCGAAGACAGCGTAATCGACGGCGTGGATTATTCCGCGGACTGTGTAGCCGCCACAAAGGAGACCAATGGTGCGCTGCTGGGCACCCGGGTGTTTGTGCAGGAAGGAAATGTGGGCAGCCTGCCTTATGAAGGGGAGCAGTTTGATCTGGTAACGGCTGTGGAGACCGTGTATTTCTGGCCGGATCTGCTGCAGGGACTGAATGAGATCTTCCGGGTGCTTAAGACCGGGGGGCACATTGCAATTTTATGCGAGGTGGACGGCCCGGAACGCATGGACTGGGAAAAAGTTAATTTTGAGATCAATGTGTATACACCAGTCGAACTGCGGGAGTATCTGCACCAGGCAGGATTTTCCCAGGTGGAATATCATGTGCTGGACAACGGATATACCATGCTGTACGGATGCAGACAGGACAGCCATGACGGAGAATAATTTAACGGAGCGGAACTGTCTGGAAACAGCGGCACAGAAGGCTGCGCGGCAGGCAGGCCTGGAGTTGAAGGAAGAAGGCGCCGGCCTGACCCTGTCCGGCGGCGGCCGGGAACTGCGGGCGGATTTTACCCGGCTGCTGCCGCGGATCCGTCCGGACAATCTGAACCGGGAATTCCTGGTACGGGCGGCCCGGCTGAAATCCGCCGGCGACCTGCCCCTGGCAGTGGATGCGACGGCAGGTCTGGGAGAAGACGCTTTTTTACTGGCGGCTGCCGGCTTTCGGGTGCGTCTCTATGAATACGATCCGGTAATCGCCGCTTTGCTGGAGGACGGACTGCGCCGGGCCGCGGAAGTGCCGGAACTGCAGCAGATCGTCGCCCGTATGAAACTGATCGCGGGGGACAGCGTCGCCGCGCTGTATCATCTGCCGGAGCGGCCGGATGTGGTGCTGCTGGATCCGATGTTTCCGGCCAGGAAGAAGAGCGCCCTGGTAAAAAAGAAGTTTCAGCTGCTGCAGAAGCTGGAGCTTCCCTGCGCGGATGAGAAGGAACTGCTGGAAGCGGCCATCGCTGCCGGACCGAAGAAAATTGTGATCAAACGGCCGCTGAAGGGGCCGGTGCTGGCGGGAAAAACACCCAGCTATTCCCTGCGGGGAAAAGCGATTCGCTATGACTGCCTGGTACTGTGACGGTCAGGAACTGTCGAAAGAAGCTTCCGCTTGCCGCTTTGGTCGAACTGTGCAGATGACAGTCAGGTGCTCCCGGAAGAAGTTTCCGTTTGCCGCCCTGGCTGAACTGTGCAGATGACTGCGGATGCTTCCGAAAAACCGCGGAAAACAGCAAGTGCCCCGGAAGCATCCGGGGCACAGAAATGCGGATAACAGGACTTGAACCTGCACGGTCTCCCACCAGAACCTAAATCTGGCGCGTCTGCCAATTCCGCCATATCCGCAAGTGTGGAAATTCTATCATACAATAGTTGAACTGTCAATTTCCTGTAAATTCTATACGGATTTCGTAATAAAAACTTTAGGAATGTGCAATTGCAATCTGGAGACGCAGGCATATAATAGAGTAAGATGTTCTGTTGCGGAAATCTTTCCGCAGTGAATGAGGAACAGCAGAAAGGAGGCCATTCATCCATGAACGGCAAAACATTAATGAAAAAATCCACAGCAATCGCCCTGAGCGCTGTTATGGCAGCCTCTGTCGGAGTACCGGCTATGGCGGCAGGAGCGAAAAAGGCGGCTCCGAAGACCGTGAACAAATACGTCTTCAGTAAGATCGCCATTGCCTCCCAGGAGGATCCGGAAGTCATCAATCTTTCCTATAATTCCAACGGAATGATTCAGCGGGAACTGAGCAATTACAATGCTTCCAACAAAACATACGGAGAAAAAGTGCTGTACGGATACAACACCCTGGGACTCCGGACAAAGAAACACTATGACTCCGACAAGAAGTTAAGTTCCAAAGATACCTATCAGTATCTGTCCGCCGGCCAGGTGAAAAGCATGATCACCTTTGACGCGAATGGAAAGTATCAGTACAAATCCAGCTACACTTACAACAAAAAGAAACAGATCGCCAAAGAAGTATATGTCCGTTATGCCAGCAAAGGGATTCCGCGGGCAGAGTGGACCTATAAATACGGTTATAACAGAAAAGGTCTTCTGACGACAAGCAAGACGTATGTCAACGGAAAAGTCAGCGAAACGACCAAATATACATATGACAGCAGAAATCATTACAAAACGGTAACAACATACAACGCAAAAGGAAAAGTTACCAGAAAAGCCGTATACAGCCATACCTACAGCAAAGACGGCTATATCAAAAAAACAGCGGTAAAGATTACGAACGGAAGCTATGTCACCAGCGTGAAGTTCAAATATTACTATAAGAAGATCAAAATCGCCAAAAGCAATAAGAAAGCAGTCAGCGCACAGCAGAGAAATTATTTAAGCGCGATCCTGTAAGGACTGCGTGCAACAGTCAGCAGAGAAACCGAAAAAAGTCCCCGGGATACGGGACGGAACAAAAGTTCCGGAACGTATCCCGGGGACTTTGATTTTCCCGGCAGAGCAGGGCCGGTCAGTGCATAAACAGATTCAGGAAACCGGTGGACTGCAGGAACAGGACAAACATCATCACCGGCATAATAAAGCGGATCATGATGTTGTAAAGCTGTTTTCTGCGGAATCGGTCGCCGGTCAGTTCCATTTCATCCGCAATCCATTTCGGCTTGAGGATCCAGCCGATCAGCAGGCAGGAAAGGAAGGAAATAATGGGCATCATCACACTGTTGCTGATATAGTCCATCAGATCCAGCAGCTGTCCCACGGATCCGTTGGGAAGCGGAAGTTCAAAGTACAGAACGTTGTAGCCCATGCAGATCAGGATGGTGGCGGCCGCGTAGATAAAGGTGCAGATGATCGTCAGTTTCTTGCGGCTCATATGGAAGATTTCCATACAGTTGGCCACGATGGTTTCCAGCACGGATACACAGGAGGTCAGCGCGGCGAAGGCCACCATGATAAAGAAGACGACGCCGATCCAGCGGCCGGCAGGCCCCATGGCATCGAAAACCTTCGGCAGGGAAATAAAGATCAGGCCCGGGCCCTGGACCATGCCGTCAGCGCCGGAGAACACAAAGACAGCCGGAATGATCATCATACCTGCAAGAAGGGCAACCACCGTGTCGAATATTTCGATCTGGGCGATGGAACGGTTTAAGTTCACGTCTTTTTTGACATAGGAACCATAGGTGATCATGATGCCCATGGATACACTTAAGGAAAAGAACAGCTGGCTCATGGCATCCAGCAGTACCTGCAGGAGGCGTTTCGGCGTCAGACCGGTCAGATCCGGCTTCAGGTACACCGCGAGCCCGTCAAGGCCGGTACGGAAATTGCCGGCGGCATCGGTGTGATGCAGGGTCAGCGAATAGATGGAGATCACGATGATCATAATCAGCAGGATCGGCATAACGATTTTGGAGACCTGTTCGATCCCCTTTTCCACACCGCGGTAGACGATGGCGGATGTAATCACTAAGAAAACAAGGGAATAGACGATGGGCGCATAGGGTGCGGTAATAAAACCGGTAAAGTAGCCGTCCTGAGCTGCCGAATGCTGGGCGCCCTGCCCGAAAGCCACCAGATAGCGGGTGATCCATCCGCCGATGATGGAGTAGTAAGTCATAATCAGGACAGGTACAAAGAAAGTGAAAATGCCGAGGAAGCCCCAGCGTTTGCGCATCGAGGCGTAAGCTCGGATGGAACTTTGCTGGGTTTTGCGTCCGATGGCAATATCAGTGGTCAGCAGCGTGAATCCAAAGGTAACCACCAGAATCAGATAGATGATAATAAAGAGTCCGCCTCCGTTTTTGGCGGCCAGGTAGGGGAAACGCCAGATATTCCCGACGCCTACCGCGCTGCCGGCGGCAGCCATGACGAATCCCAGCTGTCCGCTGAATCCGCTTTTTTCTTTTCCATTTGCTTTTTTTCCCATATGCTTCTCCCTCTTAAGCGATGAAATGATAAAACTGTGATCCGCACCACGCCCTGTCCGGCTGAATCGGACAGAAAAACACCGCTGCCGGAACAGCGGTGCAGGTGTTTGCTCATTTGCTGGCTTTTGCGACAAATTTGGTGATCGCGTCAAAGCTCTCTTTGCTGATGTAATGCTCCAGCCGGCAGGCATCATCCGTGGCAGTGGTTTCGTCAACACCCAGGCTGATCAGCCAGTTGCTGAAAAATGTATGGCGTTCGTAGATCGTCTCGGCAATCTCGCGGCCGGATTCGGTTAATGTGATGAATCCGGCATCACTCATGGTGATGTGGTGATTGTTGCGCAGGTTCTTCATTGCTACGCTGACACTGGGCTTGGAAAAATTAAGATAATTTGCGATGTCGATGGAACGTACCACCGGAAGCCGCTGACTCAGTACCAGAATTGCTTCCAGGTAATTCTCGGCGGACTCATGTGAACTGTTAGCAGCCATGGAACTCTCCTTATTATATTATATATAGCAGGAAAAGAATCATCCTGCGGCATTCTGTGATACACAGACAGGCGCTGTGCAAGTTATGTATAAGATACCATGCAGACAGCAGAATTGCAAGAAGGGGCGCAAGGAACTTTCCCGGGGGATGGAATTGACTTTTTCTGCAGGTTTCGGCAAAATGGGGAAAAAGAATCTGCAGCCGGAAACCGGTTTGTGCTATGATAAGCAGGGAGAAAGAAAAGAAACCGCGCGGCCCGGAAAGGATTCCGTGAGGGGAAGCAGAAGGAGAGGTGCCTATGCCTGGAGCAATTTTGATATTCATAATCGTTGTACTGTGGGGAATCAGCAGCTATCTCAAAAACAGCCGCTCGGGCAGCCAGCAGCCGAAGCAGCCGTCCGGCAGCGGAAAGAAAAAGGAGTCGATTCCTCCTAAGGCATCCGGCGCTGCGTCGGGGACTTCGGGCAGCGCGATTCTGGAACGCGCAAGGAAGAATACCCGGGATGTCCACCTGTCCCATCAGAATACAGGCGGGAAAAGAAAAGGATCGGGACGCGGAAGCCTGACCGCCGGCGGGACGGGCGGAACCGGATCAGGAAGAAGAGAATCTGTCGGGAAAAGCACAGGGAATGGCAGCAGATCCATGTCCGACCGAACAGAATTCGGACACGGGCCACTGACGGAAGCGGCAGACGGAGCCTCTGCCCTGTCTTCCGCAGAGCAGCGGGAAAACAGACTCCGGGAAGAACTGTACCGGGAGCGGACAGATGCCAACAGCAGAAACGGGCAGAATCCGATCATGGAGGCGGCCAGGGAGAATTCCCTGGAGACCCGGCTGGACAATCTGGAGGACGCGAAGCAGGATCTGATGAAGGAAGTGGAACGGCTGATGATCCTGGGACCGGATACCACATTGGAATTTGCCCGGGATTTTACAGCGGAAGGCATTGAATTGATGCACCGTCTGTATTAGAATAGCAAAATCAGAAAAATTATAATGGATACAGCGGCGGGATGCGTACCGCCGCTTTTTTGACAGGAGGGATGGATATGCCGCAGGGAAATCCGCAGCCGGGAGAGTTGTATCTCCATTTTAAAAACAGAAAGTATCAGGTGCTGGCAGTGGCCCGCCATTCGGAAACCGGTGAAAAACTGGTGATCTATCAGGCGCTGTACGGAACCTACCGTGTCTACGCAAGGCCGTATGACATGTTTGTCAGTGAAGTAGATCACAGCAAGTATCCGCAGGTGGAGCAGGTGTACAGATTTCAGTATCTGACAGAGGAAGATCTGGAAGCAGAGGATCCGGCGGGAAAGGAACCGGCGGCAGCGGAAGTGTCCGGGACGGCGGGTTCCGGAGAAGCTCCGCAGGCGGGCGCCGGGGTTCCGAGGCAGGAGCCAGACCGGGATTCCGGCAGCGCTGTGACAGAGGAAGCAGAGGATCCCTGGAACAACGCGCAGGCAGAAGAGGATCCGGGGGACGATACGCAGGAGGAAGCGGCCGACCCGTGGCTCATCCGTTTTATGGATGCAGAAAATATGGAAGAAAAGATGCAGGTGTTTTCCGAAATGCGCCCGCATATCACGGACAGGCTCATCGATGAGATTGCCATGGTATCGGATCTGTCTATACCGGAAGGGGAACTCTACGAGCGCTACCGCCAGCTGAAAGAATGTCTGGACATGCGCATGCGTTTTGAAGGGAGCAGAATCCGCGGATAAAAACCGGCGGGAATTATCTTGCAATTCGGGATATGGTGTGTTATAATTCCTCAATGACTGCAAACGGCACAAGTACGCCCATTTCCTGCCCGCAGGGGTATCCCGGTGATGGACATTTACTTTCGAATATGGCGGAACAAGTGACCGTAATAGTACATAGATCTTGAAGGAGGATATTTTACAGAATGAGCGTACAGGTTGAGAAACTGGAAAACAGCACCGTTAAACTGACAATTGAAGTTCCGGCAGAGCAGTTTGATGCAGCGATGCAGGATGTATATAACAGACAGAAGAAGAATATCAGTATTCCGGGATTCCGTAAAGGCAAGGTACCGAGACAGATGGTAGAGAGAATGTACGGACCGGAAGTATTCTATGATGACGCGGCAAACCAGATCATGCCCCAGGCATACAGCGATGCTGCCAAAGAGAGCGGAGAGGACATCATGTCCCGCCCGACCGTGGATATTGTACAGATTGAAAAAGGCAAACCTTTTATTTTCACTGCGGAAGTTGCCGTACGTCCGGATGTGAAGCTGGGTGAATACAAAGGTGTGGAAGTGACTAAGATCGACACCGAAGTATCCGACGAAGAAGTGGAGACCGAGCTGAACAACGAAAGAGAACGCAACGCCAGAACCATTACCGTGGAAGACCGCGCGATCCAGTCCGGAGATACCGCAGTCATTGATTTCGAAGGATTTGCAGACGGCAAGGCATTCGAAGGCGGCAAAGGCGAGAACCACAACCTGGAGATCGGTTCCGGCAGCTTTATTCCGGGATTTGAGGATCAGCTGATCGGCAAGAACTCCGGAGATGAAGTGGAAGTCAATGTGACTTTCCCGGAAGATTATCATGCAGAGGATCTGAAGGGCAAGGATGCGGTATTTAAAGTAAAAATCCACGAAGTAAAAGCGAAGGAACTGCCGGAGGCAGATGATGAATTCGCCCAGGATGTATCCGAGTTCGACACAATTGCAGAGTACAGAGACAGCATCCGCAAGAAGCTGGAAGACCGCAAAGCGGATATGGCAAAGAACGAGCAGAAGCAGGAAGCCATCGACAAGATCGTGGAAGCGTCTGAAATGGAACTGCCGGATGCAATCGTTCTGACCCGTGCGGATGAGATCATCAATCAGTTCGCACAGCAGCTGGCTCAGCAGGGACTGTCCATGGATCAGTACATGCAGTATGCAGGCACAGATATTGACCAGCTGCGTGACAGCGTCAGACCGGAAGCTGTTACACGGATCAAGAATCAGCTGGTGATCGACGCCATCGCCAAAGCAGAAAACATCGAGATCACCGATGCGGAAGTAGAAGAAGAGCTCAAGAAGATGGCTGAGATGTACAATATGGAATTAGACAAGCTGAAGGGCTACATGACTGAGGAAGAGACAGAGAACATGAAACTGGATCTTGCAAGCCAGAAAGCACTCGACCTTGTATATGACAACGCAGTATTTGTAGATGCTCCGGAAGAGGAGAAGACAGAGGAAGCTGAGGCAGAGGCTGCCGAAGAGTAATCTGATCCGACAGACGGATGGTTATCAGATACACAGAACTCAGGCTGACCGATGAAGGTCGGCCTGAGTTTGTCTATAAAGAGAAAAATTCCGCACAGCCGGTCTTTTTATGAGATCTTTATGGAAAATTTATAGTAAGTTATGTTAAACTACTGGCGTAATGCAGGCGTTTACCATATAATGTGTATTATATTTCGAATAGAACAAGGAGGACATTGATATGCCATTAGTACCTTATGTCATTGAGCAGACAAGCAGAGGCGAGCGCAGTTACGACATCTACTCCCGCCTTTTAAAAGATAGAATCATTTTCCTGGGGGAAGAGGTTACCGACGCTTCCGCCAGCATTATTGTATCCCAGCTGCTGTTTCTGGAATCCGAGGATCCGGGAAAGGATATCAGCCTTTACATCAATTCTCCCGGCGGCAGTGTGACCGCAGGCATGGCGATCTATGACACCATGCAGTATATCAAGTGCGACGTATCCACCATCTGCATGGGTATGGCTGCCAGCATGGGCGCGTTCCTTCTGGCCGGCGGCGCCAAAGGCAAGCGCTTCGCCCTGCCCAACGCGGAGATTATGATTCACCAGCCTTCTGGCGGAGCCCGCGGGCAGGCCACCGAGATTCAGATCGTGGCGGAGAACATTCTGAAAATCAAGAAAAAACTCAACACCATACTTTCAGAAAATACAGGCCAGTCCTATGAGACCATTGCGGCAGATACCGAGCGGGACAACTATATGTCCGCGGAGGAAGCCCAGGCATACGGACTGATTGATGCGGTGATTAAGAACCGCGCCTGACAGATAAAGAGATCTTAGAGATCAGGAGGATATATGGCAGGAAGAAATAACAACGACGACGATATTCGCTGCTCCTTCTGCGGCAAGTCCCAGAACCAGGTCCGCAAGCTGATTGCAGGCCCGAACGGAGCCTATATCTGCGATGAGTGCATCGATATCTGCAATGAGATCATTGATGAGGAATTCGCGAATTACGGCACAGGAGAAGATACGGAATTTGATGTAAATCTTCTCAAACCGGAGGAACTGAAGGCATTTCTGGATGATTATGTCATCGGACAGGATGAAGCCAAGAAAGTACTCTCCGTAGCTGTGTACAATCATTACAAACGGATCAAAGCCGGCCGGGATTCCGATGTGGAACTCCAGAAAAGCAATATTCTGATGCTCGGCCCCACCGGCAGCGGCAAGACGCTGCTGGCCCAGACACTGGCCAGGGTACTGAACGTACCGTTCGCGATCGCGGACGCCACCACGCTTACCGAGGCGGGTTATGTCGGCGAGGATGTGGAGAATATTCTCTTAAAGATCATCCAGGCGGCAGATTATGACATCGAGAAAGCCCAGTACGGCATTATTTATATTGATGAAATCGACAAAATCACACGAAAATCCGAAAACGCCTCCATTACCAGAGACGTATCCGGAGAAGGCGTACAGCAGGCACTGCTGAAAATTCTGGAAGGCACCATTGCTTCTGTGCCTCCCCAGGGCGGACGAAAGCATCCGCAGCAGGAACTGATCCAGATCGATACCACCAATATTCTGTTTATCTGCGGCGGGGCATTTGAAGGAATCGACAAGATCATCGAAGCCCGCATGGACAAGAGTTCCATCGGGTTCAACGCAGAGGTATATGACCGGAACGATGTAAACATCAGCGATGTGCTGGCACAGGCGCTGCCCCAGGATTTTGTCAAATTCGGCATGATTCCGGAGTTTGTCGGCCGTGTTCCGGTGACGGTATCTCTGGACGCACTGGATCAGGAAGCCCTGGTCCGCATCCTGAAAGAGCCGAAGAACTCCCTGATCCGCCAGTACCAGAAGCTGTTTGAACTGGACGGCGTGGAACTGACCTTTGATGACGGAGCAGTGGAAGCCATTGCAGAGAAGACCCTGGCGCGCAAGACCGGAGCCCGGGGACTGCGGGCGATCATGGAAAGCGTCATGATGGATCTGATGTTCCGGATTCCTTCCGATGACAACATCACCGCATGCCGGATTACCAGGGAATGCATCGACGGAACAGGAGACGCTGTGCTGTCCTTCCGCAATGACCGGCAGCTTGATTCAGCAGTATAATTAACTTACATCTGTAAGTTCAGGAAAGCTGCCGTTGCGCAATTGAACGCTGCACGGCGGCTTTCTGTGCGATTTGGCTGTTTGCGGATGTATGCATCTGTACGCATCTGCAGGAAAACAGGATCTTTTTTCTGTGAATCAATGAGGAGGTTGTATGAACGAGAGAATCGTGACACTGCCATTTGTTGTAGTGCGGGATGTGGCGATCCTGCCGGATACGGTGGCGCAGTTTGATCTGGGCAGGGAGAAATCCGTCAAAGCTGTGGAAAAGGCGATGCTTTCAGACAGCAGGATCTTTCTGGCAGCGCAGAAGGACGGCAGCCGGGAGGAGATTCCGACGGACCCGGAGGAAATCTGCCGGACCGGCACTGTCGTAACCGTCAGCCAGATCCTGAAATTACAGAATCATGCGCTTCGCGTGCTGGTGCATGCGGAGTCCCGGGGACGTCTGGTACATATTTTTGAAGGGGAGGAGTACCTGCGGGCCGAAGTGGAACTACTGCCGGAATTGTCGGAACTGTCCGCGGACAGTCAGACCGAGGAAGCCATGATCCGCAGTATTCTGGAAAGCATGATGGATTACTGTACGGTGAATCAGTCGGCGGGAAAGGAGCTGCTTGGCAAGATCGACGGACTGACAGGCATTGTCAGCCTGGTGCGGGTGGCAGGCAGCGCCCTTCCCATGGATTTCGAGCGAAAACAGCGGATGCTGGAAGCCGACAGCATCCAGGAACAGTATGAGATCATCCTGGAATTCCTCATGCGCGAGACAAATGTGATCCGGATCAAAAATGAGCTGAAAGAGAAGGTTCAGCAGCGCATGGACCAGAACCAGAAGGAATACATCCTGCGGGAGCAGATGAAGGCGATCCGTGAGGAACTGGGTGAAAACGAAGAGTCGGAAGCGGACAAATACGAAGAACAGCTAAAAAAACTCAGCGCCCCGAAAGAGATCAAAGAACAGATCGAAAAAGAAATCAGCCGGTTTCGCAGCAGTTCCGGATTTAACGCGGAGAGCACGATACAGCGCACCTATATCGAAACCCTGCTGTCCCTGCCCTGGAACAAGACCTCCAGAGACCGGAAGGATCTGAAGGCAGCCCGGCAGATCCTGGACGAGGATCACTATGGACTGGAAGAAGTGAAAAAACGGATCCTGGAATTCCTGGCAGTCCGCAATATGACGAAAAAGGGCAGCAGCCCGATTATCTGCCTGGTGGGACCGCCCGGCACCGGCAAAACAAGCATTGCCCGTTCCATCGCCAGAGCGTTAGGCAAAAAATACGTGCGCATCGGCCTGGGCGGCGTCCGGGACGAAGCGGAAATCCGGGGACACCGGAGGACTTACGTAGGCGCGATTCCGGGGCGGATCATCGCGGCGATTCGGTATGCCGGCGTCAGCAATCCGCTGATCCTGCTGGATGAGATCGACAAAACCGGCAGCGATTACCGGGGAGACGTGGCGTCCGCACTGCTGGAACTGCTGGATTCGGAGCAGAATTCCCGTTTTGTGGACCATTATGTGGAACTTCCGGTAGATATGTCGGAGGTACTGTTCCTGACAACGGCCAATGACCGAAGCGCGATTCCCCGTCCGCTGCTGGACCGGATGGAGATCATCGAAGTGTCCAGCTATACCGCCAATGAAAAGATGCATATCGCGAAAGAGCATCTGATCGCGAAGCAGAGGGAGGCCAACGGACTGAAAGAAGACCAGCTGAGCATTTCAGACGCGGCCCTGAGCCATATCATCGAAGGCTATACCCGGGAGGCCGGCGTCCGCGGTCTGGAACGGAAGATCGGTCAGATCTGCCGGAAAGCAGCCGGCGAGATCTTTGAAAAGAAAAAAACAAAGGTCCACATTACCGAGTCCAATCTGGAAAAATATCTGGGACACGAACGTTTCCAGAAAGAGAAAATCAGCGGAGAAGATGATATCGGCGTTGTGTGCGGCCTGGCCTGGACCAGTGTGGGCGGCACAACCCTGCGCATTGAGACCAATGTCATGCCGGGAAAGGGCAACATCCGTCTGACCGGGCAGCTGGGCGATGTCATGAAAGAGTCCGCCCAGGCGGGGATCAGCTATATCCGCTCGATCAAGGGAAGCCATGCCATTGCGGCAGATTATTTTGCCAGCCACGACATCCATATCCATATTCCGGAAGGCGCGGTACCGAAGGACGGCCCCTCCGCGGGCATTACCATGGCCACCGCGATTTATTCCGCGGTAACGGAGATCCCGGTAAAAGGCGACGTAGCCATGACCGGGGAGATTACGCTGCGGGGCAAAGTACTGCCCATCGGCGGCCTGAAGGAAAAGCTCCTGGCGGCCGGCATGGCGGGAATCCATACGGTATGTGTGCCGGAGAAAAACCGGCCGGATGTGGAGGAACTTTCCTCCGAAATCACCAAAGGACTGGATATCACCTATGTCAGCAATATGGATGAAGTACTGTCCGCGGCACTGGCGGAACCGGCCCCGGAACCGGCGCAGTAACAGGGAAGGAGACAGATATGATTATCAGAAAAGCAGAACTGGAGACCGTCTGCGGGTACACCAGCAGGATTCCGGATCATGACAGGCCGGAAATCGCCTTTGCGGGCAAGTCCAACGTAGGCAAGTCGTCTCTGATCAACTGCCTTCTGGAACGCAAATCCCTGGCCAGAACCTCTTCCAGTCCGGGCAAGACCCAGACCATCAATTTTTATAATGTGAACGATCAGATGTATCTTACCGATCTGCCGGGATACGGCTACGCGAAGATCACCCTGGCAGAAAAAGAAAAATGGGGAGAAATGATTGAACATTATCTCCATACGTCACAGCAGCTGTGCGCTGTGTTTCTGCTGCTGGACATCCGGCATGCGCCCCAGGAGAATGACGTCCGCATGTATGAATGGATGGAGTATCAGGGCTACGCGCCGATTATTATTGCCACCAAAAGGGACAAAATCAAAAAAACCGAGGTGGACCGTCAGCTGAACCTGATCAGGGAAACCCTGCATATGCCGGAAGACGCGGCAGTCATCCCGTTTTCCGCAGAAACCCGCGAAGGAAGGGAAGAAATCTGGGCTCTGATGGAACAGCTGACCGGCTGTGAGAAAGAGCCGGAAAAAGCAGGGCCGGTAAAAACAAGGGATCCGGAGAAAAAGCCCCGCTGGAAGGAGACCGGCAGGTCTTCCGCAAAGAAAACCGTAAAGCAGCGCAGAAAGAAACAGGAAAAAACAGCTTCCCGCAAAAAGGGGAAAGCCGGAAAACGCAAATGAAAAACAAGTATTTATTCGTAAGTATCCTGCTGGCGGTGATACTGGCAGCAGGATTGATAATCGCATATTTCTGCGGTGCCGGAACAGTCAGAAAAACACAGAAAGACAGGACCCTGAAGGTAGTGACTTCCTTTTACCCCATCTATATCGCGGCGGAAAATGTCATCGGCGATACAGAAGGGGTGACCCTGACGAATCTGACGGGAGAACAGACCGGCTGCCTGCATGATTACCAGCTGACCACAGAAGACATGAAGCATCTTTCCAAGGCAGATGTGTTCCTGATCAATGGCGGAGGCATGGAATCCTTCCTTTCATCCGTCGCGAAGCAGTATCAGGATCTGGAGCTGGTAGATACCAGCGCTTCCTTTGCCAAAGAGGCGGCTGCCCGGCTGGAGGAAGAAGAAAAGACTGCCGATGCGCAGAACGGGGAAGAGAAAAAGGCTTCCGACCCGCAAAACGGGCATGAGGCAGAGAAAAACGGGTCCGAACCGGAAGAATCCGGGGAAGAGGAAGAGAGCAACGCCCATTACTGGATGAATATGGCGGATTATCAGAAACAGGTCCAGGCCATCGCGGACGGACTCTCCAAAGCGGATCCGGACCACGCGGAGGCTTATGCGGCCAATGCCCGGGCGTATCAGGCCAAAATCCAGAAACTGATCGATGCATCTGCCGACCTGAAAAAGAAACTGTCCGGCCGCCGGATTATCGTATTTCATGAAGCCCTGGAGTTTTTCGCGGAAAATTTCGACATGAAAACCGTGGCGGACCTGGATCTGGATGAAGAACGGCAGGTCAGCGCCAATGAGGTTTCCGGAATCCTGGGGGCGATCCGCAATGACGGCGTCCGCCTGGTACTGGCGGAACGTCTCTACGGCGAAAGCATGGGAAATACCGTTCAGTCTGAGACCGACGCGGAGGTGCTGTACATGAACACGCTGGTTCGCGGAAAGTATTCCAAAGATGCCTATTTAACGGGCATGCAGTCCAATATAGATAAATTACGCAAATGGAGCGGACAGTAAATGCATAAATTAATCGAACCCTGCGGTCTGCACTGCATAAAAATCAATCAGATCGGCGTCACCATCGGGGAGCAGACGATTCTGTCCGATGTGAGCATGCATATTCACTGCGGACAGCTGGCAGCGGTCATCGGCCGGAACGGCGCCGGCAAATCGACCCTGATCAAGGCGATTCTCGGGGCAGTGCCCCATACAGGCACAATTGAATTCAAAGACCGGGAAGACGGACACATCCAGCACATGCGGATCGGATATGTGCCCCAGTCGCTGAATGTGGAAAAAAAGACCCCCTTAAGTGTCTATGATATGTTTGTCTGCTATCAGTCCCGGTTTCCGGCCTTCCTGGCCAGAAACAAAAAACTGTACCGCAGAATCCGGGAAACGCTGGCCGTGTTTCACGCGGAGGACCTGATCGACAAACAGGTCTGCAATCTTTCCGGCGGAGAGCTGCAGCGGGTGATGCTTTCCATGGCAGTGATGGACGAACCCAACCTGCTCCTGCTGGACGAGCCGGTGTCCGGCATTGACCAGAACGGCATGGACCTGTTTTT
>OCVV011268233.1_pt1 | contig 21999 bp, 14 predicted proteins | sample 1539721 | NCBI WGS metagenome assembly OCVV01 (sample SAMN02144230, study PRJEB22623) | gut metagenome | biome: sheep rumen | host: Ovis aries | place: New Zealand
AGCAGTTTTTCTAATAATTCTAAATGTAAATACAAGCAGAACATTTATAACAAAAAACATTCCTATCATAAGACGGGAATAAACTGCTGAGAGCTTAAAAATAAAAAGAACAACAACTATACATACAACTATCTCTACATTAACCAGAACCGAATGCCACAATTCAACAAGTAAACCCCTTTTAAGAATACCACTATGGATATTACTAAAAAGCACCAGAAGTATATATGCCAGAATTGCTCCAACACATATATATCTGTAATCCCCATACTTCTCCAGATCAAGATCACCATTGAATCTTATAACAAACGAAGCTACTAATGAAATAGCCGTAGCCAATATATCCAGAATAATGAAGTCTATATGTTTGGTATTGATTCCGCCCTTTTTACCCATATAACTAAACTCCTAAAACCTATCGTTAAGATGTCATCTTAACAAATCAGGATTCTCTCACTCAATACCTATTATTAATACCACACTAGAATATGTATTTATTCGTCATTCATCAGTAGGCATTCTTATTGATAAATCCTTTAAATACAGTCAGAAACATAATCTTAATATCAAACCATACCGTCCAGTTCTCTATATAATAAAGATCATATCTTATTCTCTCAGGTATGCTGGTATCTCCGCGAAGTCCATTTACCTGAGCCCATCCGGTTATTCCCGGTTTAACCTGATGCTTTACGTTATACCTTGGGATTTCTTCCATAAACTGATCCACAAACTGCTTACGTTCCGGACGAGGTCCCACTATGCTCATATTTCCAAAAAGCACATTAAAAAACTGCGGAAGCTCATCGATGCTAGTCTTTCTAAGAATCCCTCCCACCTTGGTTACTCGTGCATCGCCTTTGGTAGTCCATCCCTTCTTCTCATCCTCAGGACGCTGCTGAACCATAGAACGAAACTTATACATATTAAATTCCTTATTGTGATAGCCAACTCTTTTTTGCTTAAACAGAATAGGTCCCGGCGAGGAAACCTTTACCGCCAGCGCAGCAATAAGCATAATAGGTGAGAAAATGATAATGAAGATCAGGGAACATATGATATCCATAAGCCTCTTCATGAACTTGTTAAGTGGATCAGTAAGCGGTACATTTCTAATATTAATAACTGCCACTCCATCCATGTCACCTGTTACAGGATTGGAGCTTATAACCTCTGAATAATCGGGAATAAACTTGGTATGAACACCATACTTCTCACATATGGCAACAAGACCTTCAAGCTTGTTGTATGCAAGGAGCGGAAGAGTGATGGCAACCTCATCAATATCCTTTTTTTCAAGAATTTCAGAGAGCTCATCAAGCTTTCCTGTAACCTTTATATGTCTATACTCAGTCCCTATATCAGCCAGATCATCCAGAAATCCATCTACAGTATAGCCCCATTCAGGATTTCTTTTCATCGCATCTATAAGTCTCGTAGAAGCATCTGAATAACCAACCAGCACTATATGCTTCTGGTTATAACCATGCCTTCTCATATAAGAAAGTGTCTTCTTTATCAAAATCCTCTCAGCCATTATCAGAACTGTATTTAACACGAAAAACCATACTATAACCTTCAGCGAGAAATGCATCAGATTGCCTTTCTTTCTGAAGAAATAAAGGAATACTGAAAGAATCATGATTCCAATCACATTTGAAACCAGAATATTCTTCATGATATCGATGGAACTCATAAGTCTCTTAGGATTATACAGATGCATTCCTCTGTATATTAAAAGAAATATAGGAATAAGCCCCAGCATTACATACTCATAGCTTCTTGCTGAAAGTAAGTTGCTGAGGTCTTCACCAAAACTAATATATAGTGCCAGATAATATGAAACTATCAGGATAATAATGTCTAAAATAACATGTGATATATTCAGATATTTCTGATTTCCCTTTATCATCACTTTCTCCGATTTTTAACTAATCTATAAACTTTCGACAGTATACAGGATTTTATAATCATTGTCAAAAACTCTTCTGAGGCTTCTTTCCGGTGAACTTGGCCCGAAGAAAAGTTATCCCTTTATTAAGTATATTAATCTTTTCCATATACATAAACGGTATCTCATATATATCATCCTTAGATATATGACCTGAACTTAGCTGATACTCCAGCCATACATTGAAAATACGTTCACTTACCCTTCCAGGAAAACGATTTTCGAAGGCGGTAAGGGTCTTATGATTCAATTCATCTCCGGTTTTAGTTCCGTCAGTTACATTAACCTCTTCACCGTCTCCTAGTCTGTCAGATAATTCAAAAAGTATATCAAAAAGCCAGGTACAGTACTCATCCATCAGATCCGACCTCAGTATCATCATATTGAACATATATCCCCAGGTTCTGCCTATCGCCCTGTCATAAGCCTCTCTATATTCAGGATACTTCTCCAGCATGATTTCCTTTGCAGTATCCAGTTCCTTAATATAATGATTATGCGCATAATGCTGTTCCAGAGTTTCTATATAATAGTGGCGCTTCTTTGGAACTATTACACTATACTTTCCAAGAAGAGGGCGAAGCTGCTTATATGTTAACACTTCATCAAATCTGGAGGTTACTCCCTTGCTATTTTCAGCCTCTTCCTTACTTGTTCTTACCGAATGCTTTTTACCTATCCCCTTGAAGTACCTTCTATAGTGAACGAGCCCCTTATAATCTGAGTTCAGATTCTTCCACGCCCAGTAAAGACCTGTAAGCTCACAGAACTGGGCATTTCTGTCTGATATATTATCTCCTGTATTATCTTTCTGATATCCAAGATCAAGCGGATTACCATCCTCATCCACCTTGCCTTCAGCTCCAACATGAAGTGGAATATACATCTTATCAGTCGGCATATCAAATGACTTATGAGTAGCTACAATCACCCATACTTTTGAATGTCTCGCATAATCGCTATTTATAAATATCGAGTCTTTCATACTATCTCCGTTCTTATAATTATCTTTTACTCTTTATTTGAAACCTTTTTATTAAAAACAAAAAACTTACTGAACACATAATTAGCAACAGTTACTACAACCTGAACCCCCAGTTTCATAAGCTTATCATTAAATCCTAGACATGTGACAAACACAAACATTATTCCCATATCCATCAAAAGAGTCCCAACTCTCGCCAGAAAAAAAGCAACCGCTTCTTTAAGCATATTATCATTTTTGCTTTCAAAAACAAATCTACGATTTGTAAAGTAAGCAAACGTCACAGCAGCAATCCAGGATATGATATTAGCGATCTGAAGCTGCACGCCATTATTTGGATTTAAAAAAGTAAGAACACATGCATAGTAAACTCCTAAGCTCACAAGCGTCGTAAGAACTCCAACAATAAGATAGCGGACAATCTCCTTATATTTAATTAACAGCCTCTTTACATTTTTAAACATCATGCCCCCGCAATCGTATCCTTCCTACATTATACCTTTCTCATTACATCATTATATATACCTATAATGATTGGTAACGAATAAAAAAGTATCAAAGAATATCTACCATATGCCAATGGACATATTACTAATATCAATATGCTTACAAGTATTGGTATAAGGCACATAATATTATTCATATCTTTACCAATAATAGCATTAATAAAAACGATCATTGGTACAATAAAACAATATATAGCCATTGTAAAAAACAAATTAATTCCAGGCAATTTACACAGAAAACTATACACTGCGATAACAGTTTCCCTAAATGGCGCCAATTCTTCTGGATTGCCAATCCCAAGAGAATTTGCTGGAATCATTCTATATACACTTATTTCTCGTGACGGAATAAAAAAATAACCTGTCGTTTCGGAAATTGACTTAAAATATGTACCAGGATATTTAATTCCCAACTCGACCCATAATTTCATAAATGATACAACCTCTTCTGAAGTCGCATAATAATTATAAAAATCCTTTACTCCATCCACATTATCATATTTGTAATTATCTATTATATTCTCTACAGTTACTATCTTATTGATGATATCTATTTCTTTTTCTGACAGTTCATCTTTATAATCATAAACCACACGTGAGACTTGCTGAATTGCAAAACCTATAGATTCCTGTTTCCCTCCAGAATAAATATTAAATACTGGGAAAATCATCTTAGGCAAAACAAAAAAAACAATCAAAAATGAAATTGCAGTCCCTGCAGATAAAAAAGCAACCCTTCTTCTTTTATTCCTGATATGATTTGAAAAAATAAGAACAAAATTAGTTATCATCACCTGATATATGCCTGTTTTCTTTGTTAATGACAGCAACAGTGATAGTACAACTATGATAACAAGGTATTCTTTTTTACAAATCCCCTTAATAATCATTATATAAAAAGAAAAATAAAGAATAAACAATAGTCCAAACAAAGAATCTTTAACCATACATATAACATACAAAGGTACAAACGGAGCAACAACCAAAAAAACGACCCCTGCCATCTGTATATTCTTTATATTTTCCATCCAAGTAGACATGGAACATATCATAATTGCAAATGAAAATGCTGTTAACAACAATTGAAATAAACAGTAAAAGAATATACCAATATTGTAACTTCCAAAAATCCCTCCCAATTTATAAAATGATGTGAAAATCAAAGTATCTAATATAGGATGATGATCATTCATTAATGCGCTTATTTCAATTTGTCCATTTATCCATGCAAATGGCAGCGGCTTATCTCCAGTAATTAAGTCATATATCTGATTAGTTGTATCATAATTTCCCGTCCCAGGATAAAAGACTAAAAGATACGTTAAGTATACAGTAGCAAATAAAACAGTTGTTATTAATACACTTTTCCTTGTCCAATCAAATGAAATAAAATAATAGTTCTTTTTCTTTGATATTAAAAACTTCAAAATAAATTCAATAAAAACAAAAATGAATGTATATGAAATCACTTTACAAACAAACACAAAAAACTCACGAATCGATAGTATAGCATAATAATGACATTCTATATTATTTGATATTACAGCTGAAATCACTCCTAAAAAGATGAAACATATCACCTTTATTTTTTTCTTACTTTTGATATCAGAAATAAGCATATAATAACTTAACACACCTTTCTATTACAGACTACTTTTATAGTTGTTATCTATTCTTCCCCTTCAAACTCTATCATATTAAAGTTTCCCTTTGAATGAATCATTTATGGAAATAAGGCTCATCTCAAAATCCTGCCTGTTTTTTTGCACAATCGTTTGAAGCATCATTCCTGCAAAAAATGCCAATATAGATGCTATCATAATAAATCCGCAAACAATTAGAGTAGGAAACTTAGGAACTAGTCCCGTAGAAAGATATTCTGACAAAACAGGAATAAAAAAAGCAATAGATATGAGCGCCAAAATCAATGCAATTAATCCAAAGAAGGCCATGGGTTTATAATTCCTGTATAATCTGGCAATTGTCTTCAAAACCTTAAATCCATCGGAATATGTATTAAGCTTTGACTCACTTCCTTCTGGTCTGTCTCGATATTCTATGACTTCGTTCTCTACAAACATATTCTTATCGATAGCATGTATGCTCATTTCCGTCTCTATTTCAAACCCCTTGGAAAGCACAGGAAATGTCTTAACAAACTGATACGAAAATGCTCTATATCCTGTCATTATATCCTTTATATCACTTTTGAAAAGCAGATTAATACTCCCTCTTACAAGAGCATTACCAAGATTATGAAATGGTCTCTTATTCTCCTCGAAATATGTGGAGGAAAGCCTGTCACCCACAACCATATCCACCTTTCTTTCAAGTACCCGCTTAGCCATTGCAGGAGCAAATTCAGCCGGATATGTATCATCACCATCAGTCATAATATAACACTCAGCATCAATATCTCTAAACATTCTTCGTATAACATTCCCTTTGCCTTGGGCATATTCATATCTAACAACAGCTCCGGCAGCCCTGGCAATTTCATCTGTTCCATCTGAAGAATTGTTATCATAAACATAGATCACAGCTTCCGGCAATACAGTTTTAAAATCCTTTACAACCTTTCCTATAGTTTTGCTTTCATTATAGCATGGTATTAGAACCGCTATTTTATCCATTTACTTCACCACCCTTATTTTTCACACTTAATGTTGAGATATAGATCAATATTACAAATAATACAAAAAAATTTAGACCGATTATAATTCCTTGATATCATCATTAAACAATTATAAATAGTATAGTTGATTTTACCATTAATGTCAAAAGCACAATAGCTTGTTCTATCTCAAAACTTATTATATAATTTAGTAAGACTAGCTGTTGTTAATCACCTATCGCACAGCGAACATAAAAATCTAACGAAAGGAAACGATATTCTTAGTATATCAGACAGGTACAAATTATGAGAAAAAACAAACATCATCTAATCTTTACATTATCATTAAGCATTACATTTCTGTTATGTCTATTTAGTTCTAATGTTTATCTTTCCGCTGACAGCAGCTTAATTAATTTTGAACAAACATATTCACAATATGGGGATTCAATCACTAAAACACCAAATACAAGAAAAGACTACGACTATACTATAGGTAATGATGTAGATAAGACAGGCAAAACTGATGTAAGTAAAGCAATAAATAGTATACTCTCCACCGCATCAGCAAATGGCACCGCCAGCAAGCCATCTGTAGTATATATTCCAGCAGGAACTTACCTTTTTGATAATACATCAATAATTATCGGTGATAATACTATTCTTCATTTAGACGATAAAGCAATTATAAAAAGAGGCTCTACAATAAGTGATAACACCCCTATGTTGGTAACCACTCAAACTTTCACAGGAGGTTATGAACACTTCAAGAATGCAGAAATATATGGTGGAATATGGGATGCAAATCAAAATAAATCAACGACCACCTGCTCTAATGGTGAAGCAATTGATTTTCCTGTATTTTATATAGTCCATGCACAAAACGTATATATACATAACGTAACAATTCAAAATGCCAGATGCTTACATTCTATTGTTCTGGAGGGATGTAAGAATGTTACTGTAAGCGACTCATCCTTTAGGAATTTTTATGCGTCACTCGCTGATTCAAGTATAAATGCTATGGAGGCCGTTCATCTTGACATTACTAATCCAACGGGAAGCGAAGCAGAACCCTTAGATAATACTCCTTGCAAGAATATAACCATTAAAAATTGTACTTTTGACAATGTTCAAGGAGGAATTGGAGCGCACCACGCAGAGCCGTCAATCCCAGTTAGACATAGTAGCATATCTATATGCAATAACACGTTTAACAATTTAGAAGGAAACTCTATTGATGCTTCAATGATTGATGGCGCTATCATTTCAAAAAACACTTTGAAAGGTGGAAAAGGGGACTTTATTAATTCCTCATCATCCTGCAATTTGCAAATTGAAGGTAACAACATAGATGACGCTTCAACAGGCATATACCTAAGCTACGGAAACCACGGAGCGTATAATAACATTATAAATAATAACACTATCAAAAATACAAAACACTGGGGTATATTTACCGTAATAGAAAAAGAATTTTTAAGTAGCGCTGATCTAAACAGTAGTATAACAGTATGCAACAATACTATATCTAATGTGAAAAATTATGGAATTTTTGTTGACGGATTCAAAGCTGATATAGAAAAAAACACTGTTGACTCAGTTATTTTTATAGAAGATGATACAGATATCAATGAAGAAAAAGTTTCCGGAATCAGAATAGGCAATTCCAAAACCGGTTCTAGTATTCATAATAATATAATTAGAAATGTCAGCAGAGGCATAGCTACTTCTAATTCAGAAAACATCACTATAAATGATAACGACATATCAAAAATAGAAAAAATCGGTATTGGTATAATAGGTTCTGGTTACGAAATATCTGGTAATACTATAGACAGTGGAGAAAACTCAATATTGTTAAATTACTATTCCTCAAAGAGCACTAAAGACGTTATCAAAAACAACAAAATATCAAATGCAAAAAAAGAAGGTATCGCAACAATTATATCCGATGACAATAAATCAAATGCTCAGGATAACAGCCTTATAATAGAAGGTAATTCTGTTTCAAATGTGCATATATATGGAATCAGATCATTTAATTATAACAATGTAAGCATACTCAATAACAACATCTCAAATGTACTATATGATTCCAGCTCTGATGTACAGGAAGACAGGCTTGCTGGTGTCAAAATAGAACAAGCAAACTCCGGTGTTAATATATCTAATAATATAGTTACCGATACTCCTGTAGGGTTATGGACATCAGCATGTCATAATATAGACATCAGCTCAAACTCAACCTCAAACACTAAGACATCAGGTATAAAGATTAGTAAAAACAGTTCGAATATAACTATAAGCAAAAATAATATTGCAAATGATTCAGGACTACCATTGACCGATAATAATTCGAGCGGCATAGTCATTGCAGATTCAGAAACAATACTGATATCTGATAACACAATTGATTTTGGAGGAAATCGCGATATTATCGTTTGGGGACCTACAACATCAAGTAAAACAACCATCAGAAACAATAGCCTTAGTGGCTCTGCTAATGATCGAATCACTTGTACATCAACTAATAAGGACTTAACAGGAAATAAGATTATATCTGAAAATGGTTCTTCTGATAATAAACAATCAGGCAAAGGAAGCCAGGATAATACAGATCAAAATGACAATAAAGACAAAACTGAATCAGCTTCTAGCAGCGATAATACTTCTGTCCCAAAATATTGTAACGAATGGATAAATGGAAAATACTATAATTCTGACGGATCTCAAACCTATGAAGCCACTCTCCAATGGAATTTCAATTCTTATGGATGGTGGGTAGAAGATACAAGTGGATGGTATCCTAAGTCACAGTGGCAAAAAATAGACGGCAAATGGTACTACTTCACTGAAACAGGCTATATGGACTATTCCGAATATCGCGATGGGTGTTGGCTAGGATCAGACGGAAGCTGGGACGAAAGCTACTATGGCGGTCACTGGTGCGTAAATGGCGAAGGCTGGTGGTATGAAGATTCATCCGGATGGTATCCAAATAATCAATATGTATGGATTGATGGGGTAAACTACTGGTTTAACTCAAATGGCTATTGGAATTAAATCTTTACATAACAAAACCAAAACATAATTTCTGTTGTAAGTTCCAAATAATCTATATCTAAAAACAGACTCAAAATCTCCAATCAATAGACCTATTCTATTGATTGGAGATTCTGTCACTTTTACACATTAGTTTTTAATATAACGTTCACATTACTTTTAATCTTACTTTATTATCGAATAGCTTATACTTTACAACATATCTTTTTTCATATGAATTGTACTTAAATCCACATATAAACCAACTCAAAAGAATAACTATTATTAATTTACGAATGAAACCCACATCTAAAATCAATTCGTAAAATTTATCAGAAAAGAATGAAAAAAGGACAGCATAAGCAACAATAGCATATATTATTAAAGGTATATTTACTTTATCATTCCAACGAATACTATATTGAGCCCATTTACATAAACCCTGCGATATAAAAGCCATCAACATAGTATAACATACTAAAGCGAAGTAACCCCCATCATACATAAACATATAGAATATTGTATATACATTACCCAAGGTAAAATCACCAACCCGTTGAAATGGAAGATCTAATTTTGTTCCCCATCCACTAAAACCATATCTCTTATAAAGATATTCCCTTAATCTAATTAATGTTTGAGAATGTGCTATATCCGTTCCATACTCACCTTTTCTCAAAAAGATATCCAAATTTTTTAGTTCGGCTGAAAGATACACACATGTATAATGCACTATACCAGATTGTTTCCCCCTTCCCATCAATTCTGCTGAAAAATACAGAAACACCAGTACACCCAAAGCAATAACAACACCTCCGATTACAACACGCCTATTAAGTGAGACTGACCAATTGTTTTTTATCTTATACATATAGTACAAAAACACTACAAATATAAATACAAAACCTATTATCCCTGCTCTACCACCGCTCAACAACGAATTAATACATCCAATAATAACATTTACTACCAACATGAAGAAATTTGAACGATACCGATATATAATCTGATGCGCTAGAAGATACAGCATCACATATACCGCCGACGCAGTAAACATTCCAAGAAGCGATACAATAGCAGGTTTATCTAAAGTAACTTCAGTAAACTTGTTTGTTTCATCCCAGAATCTCATAGCTTTAGAAATGTCTGATGTTCCTGAAACTTTAACTAGGTAGTTCCACAAAGAAACAACTGAAGAAAATTCAAATATGCATAAAAGAAACAACTTCCATAAGGAAACTTCGATATAATAAGAAGGGACACTTATACTATCACCTATTATAGGATACCATTTTTTTCTTTTAACAAACACATCTAGTACTTTGGAAGATACTAGTGATGCTATCACAAAAAGAGTTATTCCACCACATAATACAAGCATTGTATCTGCACAAAAATCTAATTGCATATCCTCTACGAAAGGAATTGCATACAGAGAAGACAATATGAATCCTCCAACAAAAAGAATTTGAGGCGAAAAAAAATTCCTTTTATCTTCAACGACACAGAAAAACAGAAGTGAAATGAGGAGCATAATCAATATAATAAGTTGTGCCATTAATTAACCCCTTTCGTTACTTATCTAAGAGTTCTTCACACTTTCTTAACACACTACGCAAATAGTATCCAGACCTTACTTTCTTTGAAATATCACGTATATTATTTATATATTCATTATACTGTTCATCAGTTATCATAGATATTGATTCTTCAAGATTTTCCAATGAATCAACTAATATTCCTATATTATTATCAGTTACAAATCTTGCAAGCGCAGCTTTTCTCCAAATAATCACCGGTAATTCTGCAGCAATATAAAGTGATATCTTATGTGGATTATTAATCCTTATATATTTTCCAGTTGGACCATCACATTCATTGATACTACCCCCATCCCAAACCAATCCATAGCTTCCTTCTATCTTGTTAGGCAGTACATCAGCATCTACACTTCCCTTATATGTAATACCCGAAGCATCAGTATAATCAAAATTTATACCATATAAGTTCACTAAGAGAGTTCCATCTTCTTTAAATTTCTGATTAAGCTTATAAATATATCCACTCTTACCAGGTGATAGATTACCAGCAACAGCTATTCCGGAATTTTTGTTTCGTATTTCTTCTATTTCCCCTTCGCACAGATAATCAAATAATTCCAAAACAAATAATCTGTTATCTTCAACATTAAATCTATCCCTAAACACTTTTTTCATTACATTATTATGAACTATTAAAGCATCTGCCATTCTGATAACCATTTTTTCTATTTGTCTTATTTCTTTGTCATCAGGAAACAGATTTCTTATAGTCTCAAAATCATGAATGAGAAATACCAATCTACATCCCTTTAAAGATCTTAATAACTTTAGTGCATATATATATATCTTTGATATGTACATAGGATGCTCTACCACAACCATGCTATGTTTTTTTATAACGAACAACTTATACAACGAAAAAAAATTTAATAATTTTCTTACTATAGCGAGAGAGGCGGTAGCAGAATAAATACAAACTCGACTATATCCCATGTCAGACATTATCTTCTCTGAATCTAGGACTGCTTTACTCCCTGCATGATTTGCCTTGCTTTTATTTTTAGTCACATAATACTTATTCATATTTTATTCCCTATATATATCAATTAATTTTTTTGCAGACTTGTTAATATCATATTCAGTAAGCAACTTGCAATCAGATTCTATATTTCTTGAGCCTTTACTAATCTTAATAGCAGCTATTTTTTTACACCATTCATCCACTTTTTGGATAGGTAAAAACTGTATATTATCAGTTAATCTCAATTCTTTAGATATAGAATCTGAAACAAAGCATGGAAGACCTGAACATTGAGCCTCAACTCCTGTTATAGGAAGACCTTCAAACAGACTTGGCAAAACAAAAACATCCATTGCAGAGAAATATTTTTCCACATCTTTTATCACCCCACAAAAAATAACATGATCAAGGCATCCTTCTTTTTCTAGTTTCGAGTATATTTCATCTCTTAACGGACCTTCGCCTACAAGCAACACTTTAAATTCTTTTTTATATTTCTTGAATTCTTTTATAAAATCCACAAAAAATAAATGATTCTTTTGTTCCACAAATCTTCCGACATGACCAATTATCAGTTCATCTTCAGCTATCCCCAGGCGTTCTCTTACTATTCTACGGAATTCATCATTATAGATAAAACGATTAATATCTATACCATTACTAATATATTCTACATCCTTTAAACCTTTTTTACCAAACATCCACTCTGCAGCCTCATGCGAACAAGCCAGCTTATTACTACAGAATAAACGTAATAGAATTCGATCAACACTTCTAACAATTCTAAACCTATGAAGTCCGCTATCATCCTCAACTGATGAATTATGAGAATGCATTATCACTTTTCCAACTCCAGCTAGTCTGGCACATAATACATAATCAACTCTTCTCATATTATCAGTATGAATATGGACAATATCATAACGATTTTTTTTCATAAACCTGACAACTTTTACATATTTTAAAATATATCTTTTTACCTTGTTGCTACCCTTAGGTCGCATAAAATATATGTGCTTACAAAGGTCTTTGAAAGGGTATATATTATCGCTTTCACCTCTTCCATAAAGCAACCAGTCAAATTCAAATTCATTTGTCTTCTCAGAAATTGATTCTATCAAATCATGCGCTATTTTAGTAGCTCCATCATTTGAAAGAATCCCCTTAATATATAATACTTTTTTCATCTATTTTATCCAATCATCTTTCTTGGTATGTAATAATGCCTTGAATATAACCATATCATCTACAGTTGTAATTTTAAGATTTTCCTCAGAGCCTTTTGAGAAGTACACTGTTTCTCCTAGTTCTGCCATTAACGAACATGAGGCAGCGGTATTATTAATTCCACGCTTATTCGCTTCCTCATGCGCCCATATCAATTTTCCTAGGGTATAAGTATGCGGTGTCTGAGTTCTGAAAAGTTGTTCTCTCGGTATAGATTTAGTTGAAGAGAGACCATTATCACTACTTCTAAATACAGCTTCTACGCAAGGAATAGCAGCCACTGCACTTCCATACTTCTTAAACGTAGCTATACTATTAGATATAATCTCACTAGATACCATACACCTATTACCATCATGAATCATAACAACATCTTCATCAGATAATTCTTCCTGAAGCTTTTTTAATCCATTGTATATTGATTCCTGTCCCGTTTCTCCTCCGCTTACCACCCAACGGAGCTTTGTGATATTAAATTGCTTCGCATAAGCTTTAAGTACATCAATCCACGATGTCAAAGTCACCACTATAATAGCATCAATACTTGGATGATTTTGAAAAGCCTCCATTGTATGAATAATAATCGGTTTATTCTCTACATGAATAAACTGTTTTGGGATATCCTGTCCCATTCTTGTACCGGTTCCAGCTGCAGTAAGCAAAGCTACATTCATTTTAATCACCTCTATTTTATATATGTACCACAAATATTTATGATTCTTAATATTTTCATGCTTATATTATCACATTAATTTTCTAATATTTATATCCTCTTCATAGACGATATATTTTAAAATCATGTTCTGACACTCTTTGTTCTACTGGTGGGAGCTTCATATAATCTCCATACAGATGTCTAAGATATTTTTTATAACCAATAGGTGCCGGAAGCGATAACTCTTCAAATTGCATCATGATCGTTTTGGCAAAGATTTTTTTAGGATTTTTCTCTCTGTACATATGAGCAATCGTGCCAACAACTCCAACATATTCACTTTCATTATATGGATATCTTTTGGCAAATTTATTTAGTTTTCTCGCATAATAATTTCCATCTTTTCTAATAAATTTATTCATGATTTTTTTAAGCAGGATAAACTTTTCCTGATCACCATACCCCTCTTTTACAGTACTACTGTTTAAGGACCTGATGAGTTTAACGAATAACAGAAAAAAAGTAGTTCTAAAACGACTGGAAGGATAACCATCTATAGGAAAAATATCAATAAAAACACCTATTTCTTTCTCTTTTGCTCTAGACCTATCCCACTTAAGTAATGTTTTCTTATCCCATATTCTTGCTTGTATTGAACAATAATCTTTATCGGTTTCACAACAAGATATTTTATACCTATCGCTTTTGAAATGTCTTATCAAGTATTCATAATCAGGTCTTGGCATCATCAGATCTATATCATCATCCCATGGTATAAAACCTTTATGCCTAACAGCACCAAGTAATGTTCCTCCACTCATATAGTATTCAAGGTCATGCTTTTTTGCATAATCATCAAATATCCGAAGCATATCAAGTTCACATTTTTGCAATTCATCAAGCGATAATTCTTCCATCATATCCCTCCATAATCAATATATTCCAAAATCAAGTTTCATAATCGGATGCTGTTCTCTCTTCTCTTTAGGTGGTAATTTCATATACTCATCCCCAAACAATTGTTTCATATATTTCTCAGATTGTTCAGGTATTTTTACCACTATCCCATCAAAGTCCTTTTCCCTGTTTTCACAAAGAACTTCCCTTTTGCACATTTCGCCAAAATAGTGTTTGCGCCCTGTAGGTATCGTCACATATTTAGAATTATCATTCTTACAAAACGAATAACACTTTATTGCTATCTTTACTAACGTCTCAAGCTTAATCCATTTAATCATTCTTCCAAGCTTTGCTTTTTTTGCAAATGCTCTATAAGTTTTCTCATCCGATAAGTATTCTTTCAGATACGGCATATCATTATATGTTTTCCTACAAGTTACCATATAACCAATACCTAAACAAATAATGCCATGTAACATCCTGAGAACGTAATTATCAAAGGTATTCTCTATAACGAACAAATCTATACATATTCCACTTTCCTCATCGGATTTAGATAGCTCATTGAACGATTTGCATACTGTTCCACGAAGTTTCAGTTGAGGTAACGTTAAACCATGCATTTTATCCGTTACAGGGTCGCACAAATTGTACTTAGTACCTTTATAGCTTTTAAACACATTTTTTATTTTATCATAAGCAGCACGAGTAACATTTATATCTACATCATCGTCCCAAGGAATAAATCCATCATGCCTCAGGGCACCAAGAACACTTCCTCCACTCAATGTATATTCTATATCATATTTTTCTGATAACTTAATAAAATCCTTTAGTATCATCAGTAAAACATTTTGCATATGTATCAACTCATCTCCATGTAATTTTATTACATTATCGTTATCATTAAATCCCAATTTAAAGACTGCATGATTTTCATTAATAGACATAAATTGTCACCTCTATTATAAATAATTCAAACTCAATATTATCAATAATTATTTATTTGTTCCCCATTTCTATCGTATTGAACCCGTGAAATCCGATCTCCATTATTATCATATATATTATTCACCACTGCATAACCATCTATGGATTCCACCAGCTTCTCCTCAGTATCATAGTAGCTTTCTTTTATAATTCTCTTAGCCTCGTCATACTCTCGTCTTAGTATTGCATATCCACTTGAGTTAATTACCAGCTTGCCCTCAGCATCCAGATATCTCTGCTCGGTCATATTACCAACGGTATCGTACTTCCTCTCAGTAATAGCGAAGCCATCATCTCGCATCATTAGTTTTCCCGTTTCATCCAGATATTCTTCTCTTACCACCTGTTTTTTATCGTCATACTCTCTATGAGCCTTGTAAAAATGTCCCCTCCACAAGACCGGTTTTTCATCCACATCATAATATGCTACATCAGTCTGATTGCCCAACACATCATACCTGTATTCTACTATAGCATAACCCGCATTAATATTTACCGGTTTACCTTCCGTATCACAGTACAATTCCTTTATTATCTGCTTCTTATCATTAAAAGTTCTTCTAACCTCTGCATAACCTTCAGTTCTAAGTACAGGTTTTCTGTCCTGATCGAGATATCGCATGACTACTATATTTCCTTCATCATCATATTCTCGTCCAAGTATATAGTAGCCTTCTTTTCTGGCTATAATCTCACCCTCCAGACCATAGTAATATTCCAGGACCACCTGATTATCATCATTATATTCTTGATGTACCCCATGATAACTGTTCCATACTAACACAGGCTGTTCATCTATACCATAGTAAAATGTATCGACTCTATTTCCATTTTCATCACATTTATAGGTTGCTATCGCCTGTCCGGGTTGAAGCACCTGCAATTCTCCAGATGCACCGTAGAATTCATCTCTTACGACGTTACCTTCAGAATCAAATTTCCTGTGTCTCTCAGCATACCCATCCTTTCCGACAATCCGCTTACCCGATGTATCGTAGAAGCATGTATATATCTCATTTCCATTTTCGTCATAACGCCGTTCTATCGCCGCAAAACCTGTCGTACCTATGGTAGGCTTATTATCAATTCCATAGTATTCTTCCCTAAGAAGCCTGCCACTTGAATCATATGTACGAAGCAACTTGCTATAACCACCGGAAACTATGATTGGTTTACCGTCCGTACCATAATACCTATACACAGACTTATTTCCATATATATCATACTCATAGTCAACTATAGCATACTCTGATTTAAACTTCATGAGATTTCCATCTGTACCATAGTATTCTTCTCTAGTTATCCTCTTATCTTCATCATAAGTCCTCCTGACCTCTGCATAACCATCACTTACCATAATAAGCTTTTCATCAGTCCCATAGAAGCTGACACGAGCTTCATTCTCCGCCTCATCATAGTCACGCTCTATCATGGCATAACCTGATGGGAGCATCATAAGTTTACCCCCTGTATCGTAGTAAGCTTCCCATATCACCTTCTTGTTATCATTAAACCTTCGACGAAGTATGCTGTAGCCTTTATCTATAACAACAGGATCATTACCTACATCAAAATATCTGTACTCTATCCTGTTACCGGATTCATCGTACTCATACTCAACAGCTGCGGCTCCATTCTCCAGCGCCAGCTTATCTCCAGCCTCATTATAATAAGCTTCTCTAATGACACGTTTTCTAATATCATAATCTTTACTGATTGCTGCATAGCCGCTGCTTATTATAACAGAGTTTCCATTCGCATCAAAATATCTGACTAGACTTAACAGGTCCTCGTCATTATATTCGTACTCTGCCGCGTAGAAGCCTTCTTTGCGTTCCGCCGGCTGCCCATCCAGATCATAAAACTCCTCTCGTATCTTATGCCCCTGATGATCATAAGAAGTATGTACATCCATATCAGGAGTTTTACAGCATGTAATCCCCAGAACCTCAAGCGACCTTCCAGCTTCCATGAATAACAGAAACTCCATGCCACGAGAATCAGAAATGCTATAAGGTATTTCCACTGTCAGTCTTCCTCTATTATCAAACTGACTCCTGTACACTCCTACTTCTTTGATTATATTGTTTCCCCACCTGCTACTAACCCGAAGGGTTCCAAGCTTATAGTCCTCACCATATTCCATTCCTATAAGCTCTTGGGGAAGCTGAAGTTCAAATGTTGTAGTGAGCTTTCCACCGCGAATATCGTAGTAAGGTCCATAGATTAAGGAAGCTTCCTCTCCATCTACAATAAGCGCCCCATCTTCGCTTCTATCAAGATGATTTATATCTGCTATATAGTCCATATCAACTACAAGCTCTTTGGAGAAGTAGCCTGTAAGATGATAACCTGCCTGCCTAAGTTCCTTCATTACTGCTCTGTCATTTGTATATAATGCATGTTCATCAGATATTTCGGAATACAAGAACCCCATACCGATAAAGCACGCTGATTCGTATTCAGAATCAGTAAGCACGGTCATATCATCACATACAGCAAGCTCATCACCACTGAAAAATGAATATGTAAGTCCTCCAAATTTTTTCTGATAGAGCAGCGGGAGTTCTGTTGCTTGAAAGACGCCACCCGTTTCAGTATTGGCGTTCTTTACCGCTTCTATAGCTGCTCTTTCAGCTTCTAATGTCTGATTATAATCGGAACTTTGGGAGTATATTACAAATGTTCCTCCCATGATTAGCAGAACAAACACGGCAACAAGTGATAGAAACACTATACAATTATTTTTAATACTATATTTGTTTTCTGCAGAAATCCCATATGCATTATCTACTGTTTTTTCCACATCAGGCTTTTCATCACTGACCATTTCAATATCAGACGCAATATTAACAACTGTATTAGTATTAGTATTAGTATCAGCATCAGTATCAGTCAATTCAGTACCGGCTGCTTCGGGATATTTAAGCATAATCCCCTTCAATAATACATATAGTGCCCTTGCCATTATAATCAGCATCGCTATAAACAGCATAAGCCCTGCCAGAACCAGTTTCTTCTTTCCTCGAATATCTATATCCTCAGTTACATCCCATAACGTTCTAAGCCACGATAGGAAATATGGTCCTCCAACCAGTCCACCTCCTATGAACAAAGCCGCTGTAAGTATTCCTGAAAGAAGCTTAGAGTTAATTGTATTTGTTGCCAAAGAAGCGCTCATCAAGCCTTTACCATATGAATCTATAACACCTTGATAAGCATCATTTTGATTCTCTATATACGAACCAGCTCTTCGGGTTTGATTCTGGCTTTCCATCAGCCACCCTGCACCTAATACAGAAAATGGTAATACCAGCAATATATTATAATTAAGTTCTATAAAATGATGTTCAGAAAATGAGTGAAAAGCGATAACCGCCATACCCAGTGCAAGCCTCATATCACCTATCTTTATAGCCCTTCTTGTCATAAGTACCCACATTAACGCAATTATAACAAATAACACCACTCCATAGCGAAGTAGTATAAGCATATAGGTACTATCTATAAAGTTATATTCAGCGTTTGAAAAGGTACTTCCTCCTGCTCCATGCTGATCAAAGGGTACTCCAAACAAACTAAGACCATGCTCAACATACGCTTTATAACCAAGAGAAATACGGCCATGCATAAGGTTATCAAGCTTGTAGCCTATACTAAGCTGCTTGGAATATATATATACAAATACAAATGTGATTGCAGAAAAAAATAGAAATGCCGATTGAACAGCCAGCCCAGAAATATGTCTAATGCTCTTTTCGAGAAACTGTTTTATACTTTCAAAAAATCCAAAACTTCTTTTAGAATTTGTACTTTCTCCAGTACCGTGTCTTGACTGAACAAACGCATTGGCGATTTCTTCAACACCATCTCCAGACCAAGCAGACATATCAACACTATCTCTGTTACGCTTCTTTTGTCCATATATATACCAATGAATGATTATAGTAAGCATCAGTACCAAATCACATATCGTACTAGTATTACTCCTGGCTACCACATACGAATTAAGTAAGGATACGACTGCACATATAAAAAATATCCAATCGTTCACCTCATCCCATGCTATCCATGCCATAATACACAGAAACAATATATATGAAGCATAGTCAGTTGGATAACCTATCCCCCACGAACTCCTGAGTGTGCCATCCCCTCTATTATATACAAGATTAGGTATGATTCCACTCCACGCAGCAATTATAGACGCTGCAACCATAAGACCAACCAGACATACATAAAGCTTAACAGCCTTTTTATAGTCAGTTCCTATCATACCAAAAGTTATAACTCCAAGATGCTTCAGAAATATATAGTTATCACTTCTGAAAACTATATAGTAGGTAAATGCAACTGCAGATGCGGATACAGCAAGCACTATTGCTTTATTCCTGTATTTACTGTCATTTAGCAGCCTGTCTCTATACGTCCATGCATAAGCAAGCACCTTGAGGAAGGTCAACAGATACAGAGTCTTAAGGACATACTTTCCCACATTCCACGAGAACTCCAACTTGAAGGTCGTAGTTTTTGAAACCAAAAATAAAAGATAGAATCCCACTACAAGTAAAAAACTATCCTCCGCTATTTCATATAAACCTATCTTTTTCTTAAATGTCCTTAACATATCTATGAATATATTCTCGCTTTGTATTTTATATAGACCACAGGTATTCTATCATATTGATATGCATTTGTCATTGCATTTATCTCTTCTATAGGTTAAACTAGGTGAGTACTTGGCACATGCCTTTAATATAACTAAACGTTAACACGAAATGAATGTCTGGTATTACAGATGTATCAAATGGAGGGATGGCATGAACATTTATGAGGAAATGGATGCAGAGCTTGATGTTATAAGCATTATATATCACATTCTGAAGCATTGGAGACTACTGATAGTATGTATGCTGCTTGGGGGAGTATTGCTGAATGTATATTCCTACTTCAAAGCCAAGAAGGATGCAGCCGGTATACAGCAAACAATCGATGATTATAATAACAAGGTATCCTCCGGAAAATATGATGAGGATGGCAATACACTTATGAGCATCCCTGAATTTGAAAAAAGTCTTACCGACCGGCAGATAAATGAGGTAAATAATCTGATCAGCACCTATAAGATGTATCAGACACCCTATTCCAATATAGTCGAGTATATAGACCATTCACTATTGATGCAGATAGATGCCAAGGCAGCTCCTACCTATTCTATCCAGTACCTTGTTGACACCCACTACATCGTTGAGTATCCCGTGATAGAAAAGCAGGATTACACTAATGACATCCTTTCATCCGTCAGCGACAACCTGCTTACAAACGATCTGCTAGAAGAAATCTCCAAAGAGCTAAGCAATGATGATTCAAAAATCGATACAACCTATATCCGTGAGCTCATAACAGTCAGTTCTGATAATGATATTCTAACCATCAGATTTTACGGAAGAACCAAGGATGAATGCGAAGCAATAGCTGATATCATCAAGGATAAAATGCCCGGAATCTTTACCAGGCTCAAAAAACAGTATTCTGACTTTGATTATTCTATCATAAGTGAGAATTACTATGAGAACTATGACAGCTGGCTCCTTTCAACGCAGCAGTCCAAGGTAGACAGTCTTAACAACATATATAAAACGACTCAGGATATGCTCAAGAATCTGAATGACGATCAGAAGAACTATTTCTACGCATTGATAAATAACGAGGAAACCATATTTGTCGTTCTTCCTGTTGATACAACTAGCAGCGAAGAACAGATAGATCCTACCACATTAACTGTTCCTTCCATAAAGAAATTCAATATCAAATATATAATTATCGGCCTCTTTGCAGGACTTTTAGTACCATGCGTCATTATACTTGCAGCAATATTTATAGACGGAAAGCTTATGTATAAGGATGATATCGAATCTGTATTCTACATACCACAGCTGGGAAGCTGGAAGATATCAGCAGAGCCGAAGGGTATATTCGCATTTGTAGACAGATGGCTCATAAAGCTACTGGTCGATAGAGGCGACAAAAAAACACCTGAAGAAAGTCTGGACAATATTTCTACAGATATCATACTATCTGCCGAAAAGAACAACTGGACAAGCCTCTTTCTTGCAACTACTTCGAGGGACAGCAAAACTATGGATGCCATATCTACGCTTGCAGACAAAGTACACAGCAAGGTAGATAAGATAAGCTATGGCAATACCATATATTACGATTCCAAATCACTGGAAGTCCTAACCGATTCAGATGCAGTTGTGATCATAGAACAAACTGATGTTTCTAAGATGAGCGAGATTAGAACCGAGTACAATCTGTGCAAGAGATATAAGCTGCCTATAATCGGATATGTTACACTGAAATAGAACTATCCCTAAAAAAAATCAAAATCATTCCAGTATGATAAAGATAAGTTAGCAACCCCCATCTCAAATGGGGGTTTCAGACTGTAGACAAAGCCAGTTGTGAAACACGTGTTTCACAACCGATTTTTCTATTTTGTGTTATGCTACTGCAAATAATCTTGAAAATGGGTTAAATGGTGATCCTATTATCCTTTTT
>OCVV011172550.1_pt1 | contig 21994 bp, 13 predicted proteins | sample 1539721 | NCBI WGS metagenome assembly OCVV01 (sample SAMN02144230, study PRJEB22623) | gut metagenome | biome: sheep rumen | host: Ovis aries | place: New Zealand
GTGCCTGTCCCCCTGTCACGGTGACAAGGTGCCTGTCCCCATGTCACATAGAAAAGAGGTAAGTATGAATAATATTAAAATGTTTCTGGTAAGATATGCAGAAATTGGTACAAAAGGAAAAAACAGATATGTATTTGAGGATATTTTATGTAAGAGGATTCGCAAGCGTCTGGAGCCTATAGGCGATTTCGAGGTTAGACGTGACTTCGGCAGAATATATGTTGAAGCCAGATCTGACTATGATTATGACCTTGTGCTGGAAAGACTTACCAGGATATTCGGTATAGTAGGTCTCTGTCCTGTTACGGTGGCGGAGGAGTTTACTTATGATGCCATAAAAGCTGCTGTTATCCAGCATTTTGAAGATACCTTTGGAAACTCTTTGAATAGTGGATTTGATGGATATAATTTCTCGTTTAAGGTTCATACCAGAAGAATCAATAAGAACTTTCCTATGAACTCTATGGAAGTTGATATGGAGATAGGGCATGACCTGTTGGAAAGATTTGAGGAAGAAGGGCTGCGTGTTGATGTTCATAAGCCCGATATTATGGTTGAGATAGAGCTGAGAGGAGAAAAGGGATATGTTTATTCCAAGATTATTCCCGGACCGGGTGGTCTTCCTGTAGGAACCAATGGCAGGGCGATGTCTCTTCTTTCCGGAGGTATCGACAGTCCTGTGGCTACCTATATGATTGCCAAACGTGGAGTTGAAATGGAGGCTGTTTATTATAATTCTCCTCCTTATACTTCTCTTAGAGCTCTGGAGAAGGTCGAGAAGCTTGGAACTATAGTTTCCCAGTATGCAGGACCTATAAAACTTTATGTAGTCAACTTTACTGATATTCAGCTTTGCATATATGATAACTGTCCTCATGATCAGCTTACTATTATTATGAAGAGAATAATGTTCAAAATAGCTGAGAGACTGGCGGAGAAGGATGAATGTCAGGCAATAGTAACAGGTGAATCTATAGGACAGGTTTCTTCCCAGACCATGCAGAGCCTTGGAGTTATAGATGCTGCGGTTCAGTGTCCGGTATATAGACCGGTTATAGGTATGGATAAGCAGGAAATAGTTGAATACTCTCAGAAGATTGGTACCTTTGAAACTTCTATAGAGCCTTATGAGGATTGCTGTACTATATTTGTTGATAAGCATCCTGTTACAAAGCCTAAGATGAAATCGATAGAAAAGTCCGAAACACACCTTGTAGGAAAGGTGGAGGGGCTTATCGAAAAGGCTATAGAAACTGCTGAGGTGAAGTGGCTGAAGTAACTTAAGGTTAATATAAATAGAAGAGTTGGAAGTAACTTAAGATTAATATAAACTGAAGAAATGTAAGTAACTTAAGCTGCTAAAAAGCGATAAAATATTAAGAGCGTAAGTAGCTTAAGTTACTAAATGTTGATAGAAACAGAAGAGATTAAGTTTTAATGCATATATAACAAAAAACTCCTGTGTGAACGATCACACAAGAGTTTATATAGTCCGTAGGGGAATCGAACCCCTGTTTCCGCCGTGAGAGGGCGGCGTCTTAGCCGCTTGACCAACGGACCATATCTTTGGCACGAATGAAAATATATCATAATATTATTTATATTGCAAGTGTTTTTTTTATTTGTTATTCTAACAAATATTCATAAAGGATAATTTGGCGGAAAATATAATGCTTTTTCGTATAGTGTTTTATTTCTAAGCCTTTGATTTCGGAGCTAATTTCGTATTATTTTCATCTGTTGATATTTGAGGTCGGATTGTCAATTACCCACGGTCTAAAGACCGATGGGCTTGTAACTACCCAGTCGTAGTAACGGCTCACGCCTTCGACCTTTAACCCCGATAAGTATTGCTACTTAAAGTGGTGTTACATCAAAGGGTGATTGACAACACCCTTTGCAGATAAGACATGCTCGCCTGCAACTGCATCAGGTACTAAACTTCCCATGCCATGCAGTATGTTCCATACGATTAAGATTTTACGCCATGCTCGATTTCGTATAGCAACCTCATATCTTGTCAATGTGCAAAGAGTGCCTTCGGCGAACAGCACGCCTAACGGTTTTCTCTGTAAAACTTGCTGTTGAATATATTTTACTATACGGAACCACGATTTACAAGGCTCCTCCCACCACGCAAGCGTAGTGGGTTTCCGCCTACGAAACCGAAAGGATTTTATTTATGAAGAATAAAAAGATAATTATTATTTTGATAATTGCGGTTCTGATCATTACAGCCGGTGCGATACTGTTTTATCTAAAGAAAGGCAATAAACAGGATAATATTGAGGTTTCAGAAGTAATGCAGGAGACTTCTACCACACTGCCTATTCTTGAGATAACTCAGGAGACTACTGAGGAGCTGCCGGAAATGAATGTTCTTCAGCTTGAAAAGATAGAAAAGGAATCTGATGAGGAGACGGATGAAAGCTCAGACGGTGACGCAGATTCTAAAGATGCAGATTCTAAAGATGCTGATTCTAAAGATACAGATTCTAAAGATGCTGATTCAGCCGGCGATGAAGAGGAGGAATCAGAGCTTACTGCTGAAGAGCTGGCTGAAAAAGAAAAGGAAGAGGCTGAGCTTGCTTCTGTAACGAATGCCAGACTGGCAGAGGAAATGTCAGAGGATCTTTTTTCGGGACAACTGATATTTGACGGCAGGCTACTTACTGTTCCATTTAATTACTCAGAGATTCGTGACAAGTACAGCTTTGATCCGGCTGACTATGGATATAAAGATGGAATTGAACTTGAATCGGGACAGAGGGTAGTAGGAACGGTAGAGCTTGAATCGGAAGAAATGGACGATAATGTTACATTCTGGGCGGGATTTATAAATGATACAGATAAGCCTCTGGATATAATGGACTCCAAGGTAAATGCCATCAGACTTGATATAAGATGGAGTAATACTGAGGATTATCCGACTTTAATACTTCCGGGGAATATTACCTGGGGCAGTACATTAGAGGATATATATGCAGCATATGGCGAACCTGAAAAGGAGCCGGCTTATATGGAGGATTCGGGTTATACAAGCCTTAGCTATGATAGTGGAGACTATAGATACTATGTCGAACTGATCGTTTATGATGAAATAGGGCTTACTGAGGTTTCAATCAGATGTTACTAACAAAAGAACCGATGTCTAAAATAAGGCATCGGTTCTTTTTTAATACATACTTAGTTTACATAATTTATTTATTGTTTACTGTTCTAACTGAGGACGTGATTTCGCTCCGTAATCTGAGTTTTGTGTTCTGATAAACCATCTGATTATAAAGATCTGTTGATAGCTTATCGAGCTGCCAGAGTCTTTCTCCCAGTCTGGTGGATGGTTTATAGGTTGACTTCTTGCTGATTATTTTAAGCTCTGATTTTTCAGATATTTCCTTTATTACCTGAGATGACTTCTGGTTAAGCGCGAGTAGGTTAAGATAATCTGAAAATCCATTATGCATAGCGAGGTCTCTATCTTCATTAATAATTCCCAGTATCAGATGGAGCAGTACGCGGCTTACTCTTGTCATAGTCAGATTCTTAGTCTTGAGATAGTCCTCAAGTTCTACATAGGTTATTGGAAGAGGAGCCTTTCGCAGCCTGCTAAGTAGTTCGGGAGTCATATCCATAACCTTGTTAAATCCTGATACTTCTTCCGGGAGATTTCTGTCATAGATTATTCGAGAGGCGAGGAATGGAGTTAGCCAGGCTTCCTCCGGAAGAGCTTTTTGGATGAATTCCTTGTAAGGCTCGGTTGTTTTTGGAGGAACAAACCTTGATATATCTTCACCATCGGCTATAGCATTTCTGATTGCTGTAGCACTGCATAGATTACCATCGGTATTCAGGCTGTGGTATCCGCTGTCAGATCTTTTTATGAGTACCGGCATTATTCTGGAATTATATCTTTTAAGCGCAGTTATATAGGATATGGCAAGAATATTATTAGGCTTTTCAATGATTCCTGAAATCTGTTCCCCAAGTATTGTCTTAAGTGCCTTTTCGCTTGCCATAGGGAAGGACAGACCTTTGGTAAGGTATTTGTTCAGGCTTTCCTTGTAATGTTCAGGCTCCTGCACAAGAATATCAGCAATTCTGCTGAAAAGGTCAATGTTGTCATCCTCGACACCGAAAGCAAGATAATCTATTGCTTTTGTTTTCTCAAGTATATATACGGCGCCGTTTGCAAAATCTTTTGCGCTTCCTGTTGCATAAATTACCGGAAGCTCAAAGACTATATCAATACCGCCCAGAACAGCGGCTTCGGCTCTGGAGTATTTATCTGCGATTGCCGGATTACCCCTCTGAAGAAAATTACCGCTCATGAGAGCTATGGAACAGTCAGCTCCTGTACGGTTAATTGCTTCGTCCAGCAGGTATTTATGACCATTATGAAATGGATTATATTCTGCGATTATACCAAGTCTTGACATGTTTGATTCCCCCCCTTTGTCAGACATGTAGTCAATTATTGATTGAAAAAATGATTAGCCTACAAAGCTAAAGATATTATAGTTTAAGAATAGCATTTTAAAATCCAATATGCTATACTAATTTTGTTTGTCCGATATTTTTTATGAGAATATTTATATATAAGGCTATGGATTATTAAGGGATCGTTCGTAGCGTGAAAGGAGAATTATTATGGCAAATGAAGATAAGCTCAAGGCTTTGGATGCTGCGATAGCTCAGATAGAGAAGCAGTTTGGTAAGGGCTCGGTTATGAAGCTGGGCGATAATGTTAAGAATATGAATATTGAAGCTGTTCCGACAGGTTCACTTAGTCTTGATATAGCTCTTGGAATAGGTGGTATGCCCAGAGGTCGTATTATAGAAATCTATGGTCCTGAATCATCTGGTAAAACTACTGTTGCACTCCATGTTGTGGCTGAGATACAGAAAAGAGGCGGTATAGCCGGATTCATAGATGCAGAGCATGCTCTGGATCCTGCGTATGCAAAAAATATTGGTGTAGATATAGATAATCTGTACATTTCCCAGCCGGACAGTGGTGAGCAGGCGCTTGAGATTACCGAGACTATGGTACGTTCCGGTGCTATTGATGTTCTGATCATCGACTCTGTTGCGGCTCTTGTGCCCAAAGCAGAAATAGATGGAGATATGGGTGACAGTCATGTAGGTCTTCAGGCAAGACTTATGTCACAGGCTCTCAGAAAGCTTACTGCGGTTATTAGTAAAACCAACTGTGTTGTTATATTTATCAATCAGCTTCGTGAGAAGGTTGGTGTTATGTTTGGTAATCCTGAAACTACCACAGGTGGACGTGCTCTTAAGTTTTATTCCTCTGTAAGAATGGAGGTCAGAAGAGTAGAGACTATCAAGACCGGTGGTGAGGGCGTTGGTAACAGAACCAAGGTAACTATAGTTAAGAATAAGGTGGCTCCTCCATTTAAGAAGGCAGAGTTTGATATTATGTTTGGTGAAGGAATATCCAGAGAAGGCGATATCCTTGATCTTGCTGCCGGATGTGATGTTGTAGTAAAGTCCGGAGCCTGGTACGCATATCTTGGTGAGAAGATTGGTCAGGGCAGGGAGAATGCCAAGGCATATCTGAAGGAGAATCCTGATGTTATGGCAGAGATAGAACAGAAGGTTCGTGATTATTACTTCACAAATCCTGACGAGGCTCCTGGGGAAGATGAGTCAGGTGATGAATAATGAAGACACTTAAGTTTCTCAGAAAGGATAAAAGCTATCTGGTTTATGATACTTCTGATGAAACCTATCTTGGCTTTATCTATTATAAGGATTTTGAGAAGCTTGGACTTAAGCCAGAAAATGAATCTGAATTTTATATCAGCGATGTATCTGATCCGGTTCTGGAGAATCTGAAAAATGAAATTGTAAATAAAGGCTTTAATAAAGCGATTACCATTGCTACAAGCAGGGAATGCTCCGGCAAAATGATAAGAGAAAAGCTTAAAGCCAAAAAATTTCCCGAATATGCCATCGATGATGTGATACAGCTTATGAACAGCTATAATTATCTGAGTGACGAAAGATTTGTGGAAAGCTATGTCAGAAGCTATATGATGACCAAGAGCAGAAGGCTTCTGGAAAAGGAACTGGAAGACAGAGGAATAGACGTATCGCTTTATGAAGAGGTCATCTCCGGAGTATATAGAGATGAAGGAATAGAAGAGTCTGATACTATTGAAAAGCTTCTTGATAAAAGGTTCAGGGGACAGGATCTTACAGATGAAAAAATAAGAAGAAGAGCCTGTTCCTTCCTTATGAGACATGGCTTTAGTTATGATAAGATTAAACTTTACTTGACATAATATCTTTTTGGTTATAAACTAGATAAGTGTGTGTTTAGGTACACATTGTTTTGCACATTAAAAATTTAATAAAGGAGGTAATCCTGTGACAACTCTTGTATGGGTTATCATCGTGATTGTTGCTTTCCTTATTGGTGCTGCCATATTCTGGTTTGCCGGTATTGCATATCGTAAGAATATTGCCGAGGCAAAGATTGGTTCAGCCGAAGATAAGGCAAAGAGCATAATAGATGATGCACTTAGGAATGCTGAGTCAAAGAAGAAGGAAATTCTTCTGACTGCCAAGGAAGATGCTCTTAAGACTAAGAATGACATCGAAAAGGAAGTCAAGGACCGTAGATCAGAGATTCAGCAAATGGAAAAGAGAGTTCTGCAGCGAGAGGTAAATCTTGATAAGAAGAGCGACACTCTTGAACGTAGAGAGCAGTCTCTTACGTCAAAAGAAGCTAATCTTGCCAAGAGAGTATCCGAAGTGGAAGAGCTTTCAACAAAGAGACAGCAGGAACTGGAGAGAATCTCTGGACTTACCTCTGAACAGGCTAAGGAATATCTACTTAGAACCGTTGAAGATGATGTAAAGCATGAAACAGCGATGATGATTAAGGAAATGGAAGCCAGAGCCAAGGAGGAAGCTGATAAGAAGGCAAAGGAAATCGTAGTTGGCGCTATACAGAAATGTGCTGCTGATGTGGTTTCTGAATCAACTGTGTCTATCGTTCAGCTGCCTAGTGATGAGATGAAGGGACGTATCATAGGTCGTGAAGGACGTAACATACGTACTCTTGAGAACCTTACAGGTGTTGATCTTATCATCGATGACACTCCTGAAGCGGTTGTACTGTCAAGTTTTGATGCAGTAAGGCGGGAGATTGCCAGAGTCGCTCTTGAAAAGCTTATTATCGATGGTCGTATTCATCCTGCTCGTATAGAAGAGACGGTTGAAAAGGCTAAGAAAGAAGTCGAGAGTAAGATGAAAGAGGATGGCGAGGCGGCAGCTCTTGAGGTTGGTGTTCATGGACTTCATCCGGAGCTTATAAAGCTTCTGGGTAGAATGAAGTTTAGAACCAGCTTTGGTCAGAATGTATTAAAACATTCCGTTGAGGTTGCTCATCTGAGTGGTCTTATGGCTGGCGAACTTGGTGAGGATGTTAAGCTTGCCAAGAGAGCAGGTCTGCTGCATGATATCGGTAAATCTATCGATCATGAAGTAGAAGGCTCACATGTAACAATTGGTGTTGATCTTTGTAAGAAATATAAAGAGAATCATGTTGTCATCAATGCGGTTGCTTCACATCATGGAGACTGTGAACCTGAGTCTATGATCGCATGTATAGTTCAGGCTGCTGATGCAATATCAGCCGCTCGTCCCGGTGCGAGAAGAGAGACTCTTGATACCTATACTACAAGACTTACCAGACTTGAAGATATAGCTAATTCCTTCGATGGTGTTGAAAGATCCTTTGCCATTCAGGCAGGTAGAGAAATCAGAGTATCTGTTGTTCCGGAAAAAATCAGCGATGCAGATATGGTACTTCTTGCCAGAAATATATCCAAGCAGATTGAAGATGAGCTTGAATATCCTGGTCAGATTAAAGTTAGTCTAATTCGTGAGTATAGAATTAGTGATTACGCAAAGTAAAAATTACCACCTATATTCGAAAGAATATAGGTGGTTTTTCTTTATAAAAAAAAAGAATGTATGGGAGGATGCTGTATATGGATGATAAAGAAAAGAAAGCTATGGCAAAGAAGAGTGGTGAGATGCGGCTTATAAACAGAAAACTAAAATATAAAGCTCATAGAGTCAAGGTCTTTGAGGATGAGATTGAAACACCTGACGGAAATAAGGTTTATTATGATTTTGTAGAGAACAGAAATGGTTCGGGAGTTCTCCTTGTGGATGAAAATGAGAAACTGCTTTTTGTTAAACAATACCGGAATGCGGTTAACAGAATGGATACTGAGATTCCCGCCGGTTGCATCGAACCGTCTGATTTTGATAAATATGATCTTTCGGGTAAGAGCAGGGAAGAATTATCAGATGAATTTACAAGAGAAGATTTTGAGTCGCCTGATAATCCATTTTATAAATGCGCTATCAGAGAGGCGCAGGAAGAGACGGGGCTTATTCCGGAGAGGCTGGATTTTATTAATTACATTATAGCTGCTGTTGGACTTTTCAGTGAGAGGACAGCAGTGTATATCGGCCGTGATCTGAAAAAGGGAAAGGTTAATATGGATGAGGATGAATATATTGACATAGTAAGACTGACTCTGGATGAGGCTCTGGAACTTGTCAGAATTGGCAAGATTAACGATAGTAAAACGATTCTGGCTATTATGGCGTACAAGATATGTAAACCTTAGACATGCTTGTAACAAATTTGTAAAAAAAAATTAAAATTTTATTTCCGCAACATTTAGTGCTTTACTTTATGTAATCCCACCCCATATTGTGAAAAGCCTTAAAAACTCTGGCTTTGCAGGGGTTTACGATAAAAAATTATAGTTGATTTTATGTAAATTTATATCTATACTAAGAACACTTAGAAAAAATGTGGGGAAGGGTACTAGTGGAACGAGAGATTGATAAGTATATTAAATATCTGACTGATGTAAAGAAAAGTAGTCAGAATACCGTTCAATCCTACAGACGTGATCTTGTAAAGATGATGAACTTCTTGAAGAATAATGGAACGGATAAGATTACTGATGTAACAGCTACTGATCTCAGATCATATGTTCTTTATATGGAAAGTGAGAAGATGAGCTCTGCAACAGTTTCAAGAAGTATTGCAAGTATCAGATCGTTTTTTATCTATCTTCTTGAAAACGGGCTTATAACTGGCAACCCTACTGAGGGACTTAAGCCCCCTAAGGTGGAGAAGAAGATTCCTGAGACTCTCAGCATAGAGGAAGTAAATCTGTTGCTGGATCAGCCTTCAGGTGATTCGCCTAAGGAGATAAGAGATAAAGCGATGCTTGAGCTTCTATATGCGACAGGTCTCAGAGTTACGGAGCTGATATCACTTAAGGTTTCTGATCTGAATCTTTCGCTTGGTTATATAGAGTGCCATGATCAGAACAAGAGCCGTATTATACCTATTGAAAATGCTGCAAAGCATGCGCTTAACAGGTATATTAATGATGTCAGACCATCCATGTGTGGAACATCTGATTATCTTTTTACAAATGTAAAAGGAGAAATGATGTCGAGACAGGGCTTCTGGAAGGTTCTCAAATCCTATGCCAAGAAAGCGGGTATTGATAAGGATATCACGCCGCATATGATAAGACATTCTTTTGCGTCACATATGGTTAACAATGGTGCTGATCTGGTTAGTCTGCAGGAAATGCTTGGACATTCGGATATTTCTACAACACAGATATATCTGAAGGGACGTCCGGGAAAACTTAAAGAGGTTTATGATAAGGCTCATCCAAGAGCGTAAAAGCCTGGATGAGTCTTTTGCTGTGAAGGAGGAGAATTGTGGCAGGCTCAAGCTATGGAAATATATTTAGTGTCACCACCTGGGGAGAGTCTCATGGAAAAGCTGTAGGTGTTACAGTTGATGGCTGTCCCGCTGGTCTGGAAATTGATGAGGCTTATATTCAGAGCTTTCTTGACAGGAGAAAACCCGGTCAGTCGAGATTTACCACCCAGAGATCTGAAAGTGATACAGTCCGGATATTATCAGGTGTATTTGAAGGAAGAACTACCGGCTGTCCGATATCTATGATGGTTGAGAATACCTCCCAGATATCAAAGGACTATTCGGATATTGCCGATAAATACAGACCGGGACATGCGGACTATACTTTTGATAAAAAGTATGGCTTCAGAGATTACAGAGGTGGAGGACGTAGCTCCGGACGAGAGACTATCGGAAGGGTTGCAGCCGGAGCAGTGGCGAGAAAGGTACTGGAACAGCTTGGCGTAAATATCTATGCTTATGTAACACAGATTGGTGATATAAGTATAGTTAGAGAAAACTTTGATAAGGCTGAGATACTTAAGAATAGTCTTTGTATGCCGGATAAGGATGCGGCAGAGAGGGCTTCGCTTTATCTTGAAGAATTAATAAAGGAAAAGGATTCCAGTGGTGCTCTTGTTGAATGCGTCGCAGAACATGTTCCTGCCGGAATCGGAGAGCCTGTATTTGATAAACTGGATGCAAGGCTTGCCTATGCTGTTATGTCTATAGGAGCTGTAAAGGGAGTTGAGATAGGTGATGGTTTTGGAGTAGTTACTTCAAGAGGCTCTCAGAATAATGATGAGTTTACAGAAGGCTTCCGGAAAAAGACCAATCACAGCGGAGGAGTGCTGGGAGGCATTTCGGATGGCAGTGATATAGTTCTCAGAGCCGCTTTTAAACCTACACCTTCTATATACAGGAAGCAGAGAACCATAAATGATAAGGGTGAAGAACTGGATATTGAGATAAAAGGAAGACATGATCCGATAATAGCTCCGAGAGCTGTTGTGGTTGTTGAGTCAATGGTTGCTGTTACTATACTGGATATGATATTGGAGGGCACACACAGCAGGCTTGACAATATACTTAAATTGGTATAAAATACCACCGTCTTAGAACATTTACCCGTACTGTGTTTAAGGAGAACTCCGACCTGAACTCGGTATAGGGCATATATTATTTTATAAGGAGGTAGTAACAATGATTACTAGCCAGCAGAAAGCTGAACTTGCAGCAAAGTATGGTAAGGACGCAAATGACACAGGTTCACCTGAGGTACAGATCGCTATTCTTACAGCAAGAATCAATGATCTTAATGAGCATTTCAAGGTACATCCAAATGATTATCATTCAAGAAGAGGACTTCTGAAGATGGTAGGTCAGAGAAGAAACCTGCTTGCTTACCTTAAGGGCAAGGATATCGAGCGTTACAGAACACTCATACAGCAGCTTGGTCTTAGAAAATAAGACTTATCTGAGAAAGCGCACGCTATGTTTCGTGCGCTTTTTTATTGTATTGATTTTGAGGTAGTAAGATGAGAGATATAAATGGAAAGACAAAGCTTCTGGGTGTTATAGGTAATCCTATAGAGCATACACTTTCGCCGGTAATACATAACACCCTTTGCGATATTCTGGGGATAAATGCTGTTTATGTTCCGATACACGTTGAAGATGATATAAGTAGTGCTGTAAAGGGCTTATATGCTTCAAATGTGAAGGGGCTGAATATTACAGTTCCTTTTAAACAGCAGGTGATGGAACAGCTTGTAGCTGTCGATCCACTGGCTGAGAGAATAGGGGCTGTTAATACGCTGGTTCCTGCTGAGGGAGGCTATAAGGGCTATAATACTGATATGCCGGGGCTCAGAAGAGCGCTGGAATCAAAAGAGGTAGCTCTGACCGGAAAAAATGCAATAGTAATCGGTGCAGGCGGAGCCTCCAGAGCTGTCTGTATCATGCTGGCGGATGCGGGGGTTGATAAGATATATCTGCTGAACAGAAGTATTGATAAAGCAGAGAGGATAGCACGGGAGATATCTCAGGTTACTGCTCTTGGACTTTCGGATTATAAAAGTATTCCGCAGGATGCTTCATATATCATGTTTCAGTGCACATCTGTTGGATTAAAAGCTGGAGACGGACTCTTGATAGAGGATGATGATTTTTACAGATTGGCTGATTACGGTTACGATCTGATATATAATCCGGCGGTTACTCCATTTATCCGTAAAATGAATGAGCTGGGAATAGCGTGCGATAATGGTCTATCCATGCTTTTATATCAGGGTCTTATAGCCTTTGAATACTGGTTTGATATAAAGATTGATCAGGAGGTATCAGGTAAGGTGTATGACGTACTCAGAGCCTCTCTGTACGGCGCTTCGGATCATAAGGAGGAAAATATATCTGAAAATGCTTTTTTGGTTGAACAGAAAAAGGTTGAACAGAAAAAGGTCGAACAGAAAAAGATTGAACAGAAAAAGGTTGAACAGAAAAAAGGTCAATCGGAAGCTGCTCATAATATAATCCTGGTTGGTTACATGGGTTCGGGCAAGACAACTGTCGGAAGGGCTATAGCTGAAAAATATAATATGAAGCTTATTGATACTGATGAATATATAGTTGAGTCAGAGAAGAAAAGCATCAATGATATATTTGCTCAAATTGGCGAAGCAGGCTTTCGAAGACTGGAAACTGAAAAGCTCAGATCGATGCTGGGAATCAGAGACAGCATAGTATCTACCGGTGGCGGAATAGTTATCTCGGAAGAAAACAGAAAGATACTTAAAAAGCTGGGAAGAGTGGTATATCTTAAAACAAGTCCTGATACAATATTTGAAAGAGTTAAAAATGATGATCAGAGACCGCTTCTTAAAAGTGGTAGTGAGGCTGAGCTGAAGAAAAAGATAAATGATATATTATCGAAGAGGCTGGAGCTGTATGCGGATGCTGCGGATATTATAGTTGAAACAGATAATAAAAGTATCGAAGATATCCTTCAAGAAATCATTGAAGAATGTAATAAGTTATGGTAAACTTTTAAGGATTATGCGGGTGAAAGGATTTGATGTTATCCCTTTCTGCCGAGACTGCTGAAAAGACTTGATGCGTCAGGTTTTTTCAGTCGTTTCGGAAGCCCGCCTGATCAAAAAACATCTTATATATTAAAGGAGAGACATTATGTACAAAAAGTATGAAATGGAGCTTGCCGGAAAGACTCTTCGTGTTGACGTAGATAGAGTTGCAAAGCAGGCAAATGGCGCTGTTCTGATTCATTATGGTGATACAGTTGTTCTTTCAACTGCAACTGCATCAAAGGAACCGAGAGATGGAATTGATTTCTTCCCGCTTTCAGTTGAGTATAACGAGAAGATGTATGCAGTAGGTAAGATTCCCGGTGGTTTCAATAAGAGAGAAGGAAAGGCATCTGAAAATGCAGTTCTCACATGCCGTGTTATCGACCGTCCTATGAGACCTCTTTTCCCTAAGGATTTCAGAAATGATGTTACACTTGAAAGTCTTGTGCTTTCAGTAGATCCTGATTGCAGACCTGAGCTTACAGCGATGCTTGGTTCAGCTATTGCTACTTCAATTTCTGATATTCCGTTTGATGGTCCTTGTGCAACAACACAGGTTGGTCTTATCAATGATCATCTGGTATTCAATCCAAGTGCTGCACAGCTTTCTGTTTCGGATCTTAATCTTACAGTTGCATCGACAAAGTATAAGGTTATCATGATAGAGGCAGGTGCAAATCAGGTTCCTGAAGAAAAGATGCTCGAGGCTATCTTTGAAGCTCATAAGGTTAACCAGAAGGTTATAGAGTTCATTGACAAGATTGTTGCTGACTGCGGAAAGGAAAAGTTCTCATATAAGAGCTACGCAGTTCCTGAAGAGCTTTTTGAGGATATCAAGACAGTCATCCCACCGGAGCAGATGGAAGAGGCTGTATTTACAGATGATAAGCAGACCAGAGAGAAGAATATAGATGCATTTAAGGATATGCTTAAGGAAAGATATGCGGACAATGAAGAGTGGCTTGGTTTCCTTGGCGATGCTCTTTATCAGTATCAGAAAAAGACAGTTCGTAAGATGATACTTAAGGATCACAAGCGTCCGGACGGAAGAGCACTTGATCAGATCAGACCTCTTGCTGCAGAGGTTGATATCATTCCAAGAGTACATGGTTCAGCTATGTTCACTCGTGGACAGACACAGATATGCGATATCGTAACTCTTGCTCCTCTTTCAGAATCACAGAAGATTGATGGACTTGATGAATATGTTACAGAGAAGAGATATATGCATCATTATAACTTCCCTTCATATTCTGTTGGAGAGACAAAGGTAAGCCGTGGACCTGGACGTCGTGAGATAGGACATGGAGCACTTGCTGAGAGAGCTCTTGTACCTGTTCTTCCTGATAAGGACGAATTCCCTTATGCTATTCGTGCCGTATCCGAGACTTTTGAGTCAAATGGTTCTACATCAATGGGTTCAACCTGTGCATCCTGTATGTCACTTATGGCTGCCGGTGTTCCTATCAAGGCTCCTGTTGCCGGTATCAGTTGCGGCCTTGTAACCGGTGAAACAGATGATGACTTTGTGCTTCTTACAGATATTCAGGGACTTGAGGACTTCTTTGGAGATATGGACTTCAAGGTTGCCGGAACCAAGGAAGGTATTACAGCTATCCAGATGGATATCAAGATACATGGTCTTACAAATGAGATCATTAAGGGTGCGATAGAGCGTACAAGACAGGCAAGATTCTACATCCTGGATGAGTGCATGCTCAAGGCTATACCTGCTCCAAGACCTGAGGTCAATGAATATGCTCCAAAGATTCAGTTCATGACTATTGATCCTGAGAAGATAGGAGAGGTTATCGGACAGCGTGGTAAGACTATCAATTCTATCATCGAGGAAACAGGAGTTAAGATTGATATAGATGATGATGGCAATATCTCTGTTTCCGGTACAGATAAAGAAGGAATAGAGAAGGCTATATCTATTATCCATTCAATCATTGATCCTATCGAGGTAGGCAAAACCTATGAGGGTGAAGTAGTAAGGATCATGCCATTTGGTGCATTTGTTCAGCTTGCTCCTAACAAGGACGGAATGATTCATATATCAAAGCTTGCAAAGGAAAGAGTTGAAAAGGTTGAAGATGTAGTAAATATAGGAGATAAGGTACGCGTAAAGGTACTTGAAGTAGATAGAATGGGTAAGATCAGTCTGTCACTTAAGGATGCCGAATAATTATTTCGTGGGGGTGCTTATGAAATACGGATATTTTGATGACGCAAAAAAAGAATATGTTATAACAAGACCTGATACACCGGCGCCGTGGGCCAATTACCTTGGCTCACCGGCTTACGGTGCTATAATATCCAATAATGCAGGCGGTTACAGCTTTGAGCAGTCCGGAGCTAACGGAAGAATACTGAGATATGTATTTAATTCCTTTGATCAGCCCGGCAGATATATCTATCTCAGAGATGATGAGACAGGAGACTTCTGGTCTAATTCCTGGATGCCTGTTGGCAAACCGCTGGATACCTTTAAGAGTGAAACAAGACATGGTACCGCATATACTGTTATCAGTTCTGAGTATAGTGATATCAAAACTGAAGCGCGTTACTTTGTGCCGCTGGATCAGACCTATGAGGTATGGAGTGCAAAGGTTACCAATAATTCTGATAAGGAAAGAAATATAACCCTTACAGGATATGCTGAGTTTACTAATGAAGGTAATTATGAGCAGGATCAGGTTAATCTTCAATATACACTCTTTATTACAAGAACATATTTCCTGGGAAATCGTATCAAGCAGGTAATTAATGAAAATGTAAACAAATCCAGTGTAAACGGAAGCACTGTTGCCTGCCGTTTCTTCGGAATGGCTGGTGGAGAGGTTTCTTCATATTCAGGCGATAAGGAAAGCTTTCTGGGATCCTATAGAAACTATTCCAATCCTGTAGGAGTTGAAAAGGGAGATCTCGGTAACGGTCTTAATTATAATGCTAACAGTTGCGGAGCTCTTTCTACGAAGCTTACACTTAAGCCGGGAGAATCTAAAACCATCTGCTTTATAGTCGGACAGAAGAGCGATGAGGAGGCTGACAGCATCATCAGCTCCTATGCTGATACTGAGGCTAAAACTGAAAAGGATATGCAGGAGCTTACTCATCACTGGCATGAGAAGCTGAATCATTTCCAGGTTCATACACCTACACCCGAGTTTGATTCCATGATCAATACCTGGCATGCCTTTAACTGCTTTATGACCTTTATCTGGTCAAGAGCTGCATCCTTTGTATATTGCGGGCTTAGAAATGGATATGGTTACAGAGATACTGTTCAGGATATACAGGGTGTTATTCATCTTGATCCTGAGGCAGCAGCTAAGCAGATCAGATTCATGCTCAGTGCACAGGTTGATAATGGTGGTGGACTTCCACTTGTTAAATACACTCATAATGCGGGACATGAAAACTGTCCTGATGAAAATGATGAGAACTCGGCTTATGCCAAGGAGACGGGACATCCTGCTTACAGAGCTGATGATGCTCTGTGGCTTTTCCCTACAGTTTATAAGTATATTGCTGAGTCAGGTAATCTTGACTTTGTTGATGAGGTTATTCCTTATGCAAACAAGGACGAGGGCTCTGTATATGACCACCTGAAAAGAGCTATAGACTTCTCTATGAACAGACTTGGTCCTCACGGAATGCCTGCCGGACTTCATGCAGATTGGAATGACTGTCTGAGACTTGGTAAACAGGGCGAGTCAACTTTTGTTGCTTTCCAGCTTTACTATGCCTTTACTATCATTAAGAAGTTTGCTGAGTATAAAAATGATACAGATTATATAGCATATATTGATGAACAGCAGGAGAAGCTGGGTAAGATACTTGGCGAAGGCTGCTGGAACGAGGACCGTTTCATTCGTGGATACAGGGAGAACGGTCAGGTTATTGGTAACAGGGATGATATAGAAGCTAATATGTGGCTCAATCCACAGAGCTGGTCTGTAATATCCGGTCTTGCATCTGATGAACAGGCTGATAAGGCACTGGAGTCAGTTCACAGACTCCTGAATACTGATTACGGCGTTATGCTTATGGGACCTGCATATAAGGAGCATGCCTTTGATGGAGCTCTTATGCTTCTGTTTAATGCTTCCACCAAGGAAAATGGTGGTATATTCTCACAGCCACAGGGCTGGATCATTCTTGCTGAAGCTCTTCGTGGACACGGAGACAGAGCCTTTGAGTACTATATGGAAAATGCTCCGAGTGCTCAGAATGACAAGGCTGAGATCAGAAAGCTGGAACCATATTGCTATGGACAGTTTACAGAGGGTAAGGACAGTCCTTTCCATGGAAGATCTCATGTTCACTGGCTTACAGGTACAGCCTCAACTGTAATGGTTGGTTCTGTTGAAGGAATACTTGGAATGAGACCTGATTTCTATGGTCTTAAGATAGCACCTTCTATTCCATCAAAGTGGGATGAACTGACTATATCAAAGGATTTCAGAGGAAAGCATCTTGGTATTACCATTAAGAATCCTGGACATGCTGAGTGCGGTTTCAAGAGCATGACACTTAATGGAGAAAGCATGGAAACTAATTATATTCCTGCTGACAAATTACAGGATAATAATGAAATCGTTCTCTATATTTCATAGTCATATGTAATGACTCAGAATATATTCTGGTACATCGATTCTTATGTGATTGGAACATATTTTCGATTAGTGTACCGGAGTGATAAATCAATAATAATTCATAAAGCCGGACGGGGTAACGGATATTTGTGATCGTTACCTTTGTTCGGCACTGAATTTAAAGAGGTTAAGAGTTTTTTCTGAACTGACAGTATCAATATTTTATGAATGGAGATATTCAAGGTTTAAATGGCAGCTAATAACAGTAGTACAACTAAAAAGAGTAATAGTGGTAAAGGCAGCACTTCTTCAAAGTCGGGCGCAAAAACCAGAACGGCTAATGCTTCTGCTAAAGGTTCCGGTAAAGCTTCGACTTCACGTAAAAGAAGTACATCAGGTCGTACCGGTACAAATTCGGGACGTAAAAACACCAGGGCGTATGAGATAGAGCGTCAAAGGGAAAGAGAGGAGGCTATGACCCCTCCGGAGACAAGACGTGAAGTGTATGCCATTATTTGTTTTGCGATTAATCTGTTACTTATGCTCGGAACGTATGGAGTATGTGGCAAAGCTGGAACCATGGTCAGTGGTTTCTTCTTTGGTTTATTTGGCTCCATGTTTTTTGTGTTACCAGTAGCATTTTTCATATGCTTTTGTTTTATTATGGCAAACGGACCCAGACCAAAGCTTATGAAAAAGATTATATGGTCATTTGTTCTGGCAATGTGTATCGGATTTGTTATCCAGCTTATTGTCGGAACCTCGAACATGGGAATCAAGGAGCTGTATTTTGATGGCTATAGTGACCATAGAGGGGGCGGTATTCTCTTTGGAGGAATCATAGTTCTTATAGCAAAGTTCCTGAGCCGCGTTGGAGCTATTATCATTTCTTTTATTCTTATTATCATTTCAATAATTGAAATAACTGGAGTCAGACCGACAGTTCTTTTTAAGAAAATGTTTGATTTCAGATTTGATCAGGGCTATGAGAGATATGATGAAGAGTATGACGATGATTCGGATGACTCGGACTACTATGATATAGAGGATGAAGACCTGCTTCTGAACAAGATTCGCGGGAAGGGTATGCTCCATGATCTGAGAGTTCTTGATGTGGAAGGGAAAAGCGCTTCCTCAAAGAAGAAAACCAGGAGCAGGAATAAGAAGAATAATATAGTTCCCGATGAGGAAATACATGAGATAATTCCTGAAGTGGATACCTCCAGAACTAAAACAGCTACTCCTGCCAAGTATCTGCCTGAGGCTGAAAGCGAGATAGCGATGCCTCTTAAGGACAGGACTGGCCGCAGCATAAGAGCTGAGGAGGGAACCGGAAGAGCTTCCTCTACAGGTAAAAGAAAGAAACAGAGTGAATATCAGCCGAGAGATTTCTTTGAACTGGATCCTGATTCAAGTACATATGATGACCCTCTTGGAAGTGATACTCATTATAATGATGAGAGTGGCGAGGTGATTCCGGGGTATAAGGGGCCTGTTACCAGAAGAGCCAGAAGAGATAGAGAAGCAGGAATACAGGCTGAGTCTGAGCCGCTTCTTAATAGCCGGCAATCTGAGGAGCTGCAAAGCTATCAGAATATTGGTCAGACTTCGGGCTATGATGGATATCAGACTCCACGCTATGACAGCTACCGGGGTGACAGCCAGTTAGAAGAACTGAGTAATTATCAGAATGTTCAACTGCAGCAGGATTACAGTTCGTATCAGGAGCCGGAGGCTTATCAGGATAATACTTCGTCTTATCTGAAAGAATCTGAAGCATCAAAGCATAGCGCCTCCCGGGTTAAAACGGCTTCCGGAACCGTGACTGCTCAGTCTGAATCCGGCAGAACCGTGACTTCTGAAATAAAGAGTAATGAACGAACCGGAGCAAATTCCGGCAATGCTGCTGAAGTAGCTGACGATGAAAAGGTTACACGCGAGGATAAGCTGAAAGCAACGCAGGAGATTGGAAATGCTATCGAGAATACAGAAGAAGTAGTACGTAAATATGTATTTCCTCCTGTAAGCCTTTTGAAGCAGGGCGGAAGATATTCCTTTGACAGAACCGGTGACGCATCTGTCAGGGAGACTGCCATTACACTGAAGCAGGCGCTGGAAAGCTTTGGCGTAAATGTTACTATTACTAATTTCAGTGTCGGACCTTCCATAACAAGATATGAACTGCAGCCTGAACAGGGTGTGAGAGTTAATAAGATTCTTGGTCTGGAAAATGATATAAAGATGGCGCTTGCTGCTACGGATATTCGTATAGAAGCACCAATCCCCGGTAAAGCGGCTATCGGTATAGAGATACCGAATAAAGAGAATCAAACTGTTTACTTCAGAGATCTTATTGATAATGATCTTTTCAGGGAATTCAAGTCAAATGTTGCATTTGCCGTTGGTAAGGATATTAGCGGTCAGATAATAATAAGCGATATTGCCAAGATGCCTCACCTTTTAATAGCGGGTGCAACCGGATCCGGTAAGTCTGTATGTATCAATACTCTTATAATGAGTATTCTGTATAAGGCGGATCCTAAGGACGTTAAGCTTATAATGGTAGATCCAAAGCAGGTTGAGCTTACATCCTATAATGGCATACCTCATCTTTTGATTCCTGTAGTTGTAGATCCTAAAAAGGCTGCAGGTGCTCTTAACTGGGCTGTGGATGAGATGACAAAGCGTTATCAGCTTTTCTCTAATTATGGAGTTAGAAATATAGAAGGCTTCAACAAGAAGGTTGTAGCCCAGGGACCGAATGAGGATCCGCAGTTTAAGCATATGCCTCAGCTTATCGTTATAGTGGATGAGCTTGCGGACCTTATGATGGTTGCTCATAAGGAGGTTGAAGAAAGTATAGTCAGACTTTCACAGCTTGCCCGTGCTGCCGGTATCCATCTGGTAATTGCCACACAGAGACCTTCTGTAGATGTAATCACAGGTCTTATCAAGGCAAATGTACCTTCAAGAATAGCATTTTCAGTTTCCTCAAGCGTGGATTCAAGAACCATTATCGATATGGGCGGTGCTGAGAAGCTTCTTGGAAAAGGCGATATGCTTTTCTATCCTGCAGGATATACCAAACCGGTCAGAGTTCAGGGTGCATTTATAAGTGATGAAGAGGTTGAAAGGGTGGTTGACTTTATCAAGGAGCATTATGGCGAAACGTCATATGATTCCGGAGTAAATGAGTCTATCAATTCTTCAAATGTTGGAGCTTCTTCGGAAACAGGCGGCGCGTCTGACAGCGAAAGCAGATATGATGAGCTCTTTGAAGATGCTGCCCGTTCCATTATAGAAAAGGATAAAGCTTCCATAGGTTATATCCAGAGAATGCACCGTATAGGCTTTAACAGAGCTGCGCGTATTATGGATCAGCTTGAGGAATTCGGAGTTGTAGGACCTGAAGAGGGAACCAAACCGAGAAAGGTGCTTATGACTATGACCGAGTTTGAAGAGAGACTTGATTCAATGAGTTAGTTAAATGTGCTTTAGACACATATATTTAAGAAGCTGGCGCTTCTCATATACTGCTGAACCAGACGGCTCATCAGTAACTTATCAGGTGAAAATATTAATAGGAGGAAGGATTTCATGAAAACAGATATTGAAATCGCACAGGAGGCTACACTGAAGGACATAAGAGAGGTTGCATCTAAGATTGGTGCGACAGAAGACGACATTGAAATGTATGGACGTTCAATGGCAAAGATAAGTGACAGCTATATTGAAAAGCTGGAAAATGATGCTTCAATTAAGGATGGAAAGCTGGTACTTGTTACAGCTATCAATCCTACACCTGCCGGTGAAGGAAAAACAACTGTTACTCTTGGACTGAATGACGCTCTTAACAGGATGGGTAAAAAGTCTGTTGTTGCAATGCGTGAACCTTCCCTCGGACCATGCTTTGGTATAAAGGGTGGTGCTGCAGGCGGCGGCTATGCCCAGGCTGTTCCTATGGATAAGCTTAATCTTCATTTTACCGGAGATTTTCATGCTATTACATCAGCTAATAATCTGATGTGTGCTATGCTTGACAATCATCTCCTTCAGGGAAATGAGCTTCGCATTGATCCTAAGAGAGTGGTTGTAAAAAGATGTCTTGATATGAATGACCGCAGTCTCAGAAATATTACTATTGGTCTTGGAAAGAGACTTGACGGAGTGGTAAGAGAGGATCATTTCTGTATAACAGTAGCTACTGAGGTTATGGCTATATTATGTCTTGCTGAGAATCTTCAGGATCTGAAGGAACGTCTTGGAAGAATAATAGTTGCTTACAATTATGATAATGAGCCTGTTACAGCAGCAGACCTTAAATGCGTAGGTGCTATGGCTGTGCTTCTCAAGGATGCTATAAGACCTAACCTTATTCAGTCTCTGGAGAACAATCCTGTGTTCGTACATGGTGGTCCTTTTGCAAATATTGCTCATGGATGTAACTCGGTAAGAGCTACAAAGATTGCCATGAAGGTATCTGATTATGTTATAACAGAGGCTGGTTTTGGTGCAGATCTTGGCGCTCAGAA
>OCVV011357964.1_pt1 | contig 21977 bp, 37 predicted proteins | sample 1539721 | NCBI WGS metagenome assembly OCVV01 (sample SAMN02144230, study PRJEB22623) | gut metagenome | biome: sheep rumen | host: Ovis aries | place: New Zealand
AGATACTATGCCATGGATAGAGATAAAAAATGGGCAAGAACTAAATACTATTCAGATATGATTACAGAGGGTAAAGCAGTTAAAGTACCAAGTGCAAGAATGGGTATAGATTTATGCTATAAAAAGAATATAACAGACGAATTTATTCCACCATTAATTCTTGATGATACTAAATTGATTCAAGATGGTGATGCTCTATTATGGTTTAACTATAGACCTGACAGAGCAAAACAAATCTTAAGAGTATTAACAGATACAACATTCTCAGAATATCCAACTAAAAAATACCCTAATTTAAAAACTTATACAATATATAAAATAGATGAAGCGATTAATTCTAAACATTTATTAGAACATATAGATGTAGTAAATCCTATGGGCGAATATTTAGCATCTTTAGGCTTGTCACAAGCAAGAATTGCTGAAACAGAAAAATACGCACATGTAACTTACTTCTTCGATGGTGGAAGAGAACTAATACTAAATAATTGTGATAGATTCTTAATTCCATCACCTAAAGTAGCAACGTATGATTTAAAACCAGAAATGTCTTCACATGATGTAACAAGACAAGTTATCAAATGCTTAAATGAAAACTATGATTTTATACTAGTTAACTTTGCTAATTCAGACATGGTTGGACACACAGGTAATTATGAAGCAACGATTAAAGCTCTAGAAGCAATAGATAGTTGTCTTGGAACAATCATGGAATATGCAAATGAAAACTTTTATACATTATGCTTAACGGCAGATCATGGTAATAGTGATATTATGTATGATGAAAACGGAACTATCTGTACAACTCATACAATAAATCCAGTACCATTTATCATGACTGATAAAAAGTTAAAACTTAAAGATGGAGCAATAACTAATATAGCACCAACACTATTAAAATATATGGATATTAAAATACCAAAAGAAATGGAAAATAGTGAAATACTTATAGATAATTAATACACAAAGTGAGGGTTTTATAAATGATTAAGAATGAACAAAAGGTAATCGATAATTTTTATGGAATCGATTTTGATTACAAACTAAGTATCTACAATAATATGTTACTAGCATTAGATAAAGACAAAGATTATGATCTAATTAGGGCTTTAACTAATATGCTAGAATACGATTTAAAAAGAATTAAAGAATTATATGATTTAAATAATAAAGGTCTAAGTTTAAAATCATATTACACAGCAAAGTTATTAAAAAATAACAGGGAATATATAGATGATTATTTAAATAGTTCTAGTTATTATAAGAATGAAGATTATAAAGAATCATTTTTCTACAATTGCGATGGTTATACTATGCATTTATTAGATTTAACTAATCAAATATTTGAAACCAAAAAATTAGATGACAAATATGTGATTGAATTTATCAATAGCTTTAATCAAGTAAGATATGAAGAAAAGAAAAGATTTATTAATCTCTTTGTAAGAAGTAATTATTATTGCGCATTTATTCCAACAAATTATATACCTGGTGTTAATATGATGAATAATGACTTTGATGATTTAATACTACATTTATTTGGAGATAAAGTTTTCGAACAATATTCTAAATTAGAACCAATTAGAAAGGCAGACTTTATATTCAAATTTAGAAGAGAAATAAGCGCATACTTTAATAATCAAAACAAAAACAAATTTAACAAAAATAAAAATCTAATCAAAAAACAATTCGGAAACAGATAACTGTTTCTTTTTTTGTCGAAAAAATAAAAATTATACTTGATTTTTAGCACATATTTATGATAAACTTATATACGTATGACTGCGAGGATGTGTGAGGTTGCTGACACACTAGGCGAGGTTGTTAAATAAAATTTAAACAAACTTGTTGAAATGTCAGGTAATTCATTACGGAGCAAGTCTATACTAGATATAGGCGAAAGGAGGACATTATTATGTCAAATAACAAAGTTCGTATTAACTTAAAGAGCTATGATCACAGATTAGTTGATTTAGCTGCAGCAAAGATTTGCGAAACTGTTAAAAGAACTGGGGGAGAAATTTCTGGTCCAATTCCTCTACCTACTGAAATCGAAAAGATTACAGTACTTAGAGCTGTACACAAATACAAAGATGCCAGAGAACAATTCGAAAGCAGAACTCATAAGAGATTAATCGATATTAAAAACCCTAGTAAAGAAACTATTGAGGCTTTATCACATGTTGATATTCCTAGTGGTGTAAGTATCAATATTAAATAATTATATTAAATAAGGAAAGGAAAAATTATTATGAAAGGAATCTTAGGAAGAAAAGTTGGAATGACTGAAGTTTTCACTAAAGACGGTAAAGTTATTCCTGTCACAGTAATTGAAGTTGAACCTAATACAGTTACTCAAGTTAAGACTGTTGAAACTGATGGTTACAATGCTATTCAATTAGGCGTTTGTGACAAAAAAGAAAAAAATGCCACTAAAGCAAGTATTGGTCATGCTAAGAAAGCTAATACAAACCCTAAGCGCTTCTTAAAAGAAATTAGAAACTTTGAAGGAACATATAGCTTAGGTGATACTATCAAAGCAGATATCTTTGAAGTTGGAGAAGTAGTAGATGTTACTGGTACTTCAAAAGGTAAAGGAACACAAGGTGTTATTAAAAGATATGGACAACATTCAGGTCCAGATACTCACGGTTCAAGATACCACAGAAGAGTTGGTTCTTTAGGTACAATGAGACCAATGAGAGTTATTCCAGGTAAGAAATTACCAGGACATATGGGAGATGCAACAGTTACTATCCAAAATTTAGAAATTGTTGACGTTAACCTAACAGACAATTACATTTTAGTAAGTGGAAATGTTCCAGGTGCTAAACAATCTTTAGTTTTAATTAAATCAGCTGTTAAGAATTCAAGAAAGAAAGAAAACATTGAATTAGTTTCTTACGAAGAAGAAACTCCAGTTGAAGAGACTGTAGTTGATGAAGTTGTTGAAACAACTGAAGCTCCAGTAGAAGAAACAGTTGAAACTGAAACTAAAGCTGAGGAAGGAACTCAAGAATAATTCTTGATTAAAGGTGACTTATTATGGCAAAAGTAGAAGTTAAAAATTTAAAAAATGAAGTAACTAAAGATATTACATTAAATAAAGAAGTATTTGGTGTAGAAGTAAATGACGTAGTTTTAAAGAAAGCTATCGATTTACAATTAAAAGCATCTAGACAAGGTACAGCTAAAACTAAAACTAGATCAGAAGTATCTGGTGGTGGAAGAAAACCTTGGAGACAAAAAGGAACAGGACGTGCTCGTCAAGGTTCTACTAGAGCAACTCAATGGGTTGGTGGCGGAATCGCTGGTGGAGTACAACCAAGAAATTACGCTTTCAAAATTAATAAGAAAGAAAGAGTTTTAGCTCTTAAATCAGCTTTAACTCATAAAGCAAATGATAAAGAAATAGTAGTAGTTGATTCATTAACAATTAAATCAATTAAGACTAAAGACATTAAAGCAATGGTAGAAAGCATGAAATTAAATGGAAAAATATTATTTGTAGCTTCAACTACAAGTGATGTTGAAAATTTATACATGGCTACTAGAAACTTAGGTTATGCTTATGTTCTTATGTCAGATGAATTAAATTGTTATGATTTAATCAATGCAAATACAGTTGTATTTGAAGAAGCTGCTATTAATGAAGTAGAGGAGGCACTTAAATAATGAAAAATTATACAGACGTTATTGAAGAAGTAGTTGTTACTGAAAAAAGTGCTGCTAATGCAGAAAAAGGTATTTATACTTTCAAAGTAGCTAAAAGTGCTAACAAAATTCAAATTAAAGATGCAGTTGAAAAGACTTTTGGTGTTAAAGTTGCATCTGTAAATACATTAAACACTAAAGCAAAAAGTAAAAGAGTTGGAAGATATACTGGTACAACTAAAACTTATAAGAAAGCCGTTGTTACATTAAAAGACGGACAACAAATTAATCTATAGGAAGGAAGAGTGAATAATTATGGCAGTTAAGAAATTTAAACCTACTACTAATGGACGTAGAGGTATGAGTACACTAGCTAATGAAACTCTAACTAAAAAAGCTCCAGAAAAATCACTATTAGTTAAGAAAACTAAAACTGGTGGTAGAAATAACTCTGGTAAATTAACAGTTAGACACATTGGTGGTGGTGCTAAACAAAAATATAGAGTTATCGACTTTAGAAGAAATAAAACTGGTATAACTGGTAAGGTTGTTTCAATTGAATACGATCCAAACAGAAATGCAAATATCGCTCTTATTTCTTATAAAGATGGTGAAAAGAGATATATTATCGCTCCTAAAAATTTAGAAGTTGGAGCTATAATTGAAAATGGTCCAAAGGCTGATATTAAGGTTGGTAATGCATTACCTTTACAAAATATCCCTGTTGGTACAGTAGTTCACTGTGTTGAACTTGTTCCTGGTAAAGGTGCTGCAATTGCAAGATCTGCAGGAACTAGCGTTCAAATTTTAGGACGTGAAGACAAATACGTAATGGTAAGATTACAATCTGGAGAAACTAGAAAGATTCTTGGAGTTTGTATGGCTACTATTGGTGAAGTTGGAAATGAAGATTATGAACTTGTTAACTTAGGTAAAGCTGGTAGAACAAGACATATGGGTATTAAACCAACTAACCGTGGTTCTGTAATGAACCCTAATGATCACCCACATGGTGGTGGTGAAGGTAGAGCACCTATCGGTAGAAAAGCACCAATGACACCTTGGGGTAAACCAGCACTTGGTCTTAAGACTAGAAAATCTAAGAAAGCATCTAACAAGCTTATTGTTAGTAGAAGAAAGTAGGAGGCAATAGATTATGGCTAGAAGTTTAAAAAAAGGTCCTTATGTATTCGATAGACTTTTAAAGAAAGTTCAAGAATTAAATAAGAATAATAAAAAAGAAGTTGTAAAAACTTGGTCTCGTAGATCAACAATTTTCCCTGATTTCGTTGGACATACTATTGCTGTTCATAACGGTAAAGAATTTATTCCAGTTTATGTTACAGAAGATATGGTTGGACATAAATTAGGAGAATTCGCTCTAACTCGTAAGTTCAATGGACACGGTGGAGCAGATAAACAAGGTAAGAAGTAGGAGGTAAACTAAATGGAAACATATGCAATTCATAAAAATGCAGATTTAAAACCTCGTCAAGCTAGATTAACTTTAGATTTAGTTAGAGGAAAATCTGTTGAAGCAGCTAGAGGTATTTTAATTAATACAAATACTAAAGCTAGTAGAATGATTTTAAAAGTTTTAAATTCAGCTGCTGCTAATGCTGTTAATAATAATAAAGCTAAAGAATCTGATTTAGTTATCTCTGAATGCTTTATCAATCCAGGTCCAGTTAGAAAGAAAATTAGATTTGGAAGTAGATCAAGAATTGACAGATCAGATCATAGAACAAGTCACATCGTTGTTAAAGTTAGCGATGGAAAAAAGGAGGCTAAATAATGGGACAAAAGATTAATCCAATCGGTTTTAGAATCGGTGTTAATAAAGATTGGGATTCTAGATGGATGGCAGGAAACAAAGATTTTGCTAAATATTTAGACCATGATATTAAAATTAGAAAATATTTAAATAAGAAGTTAAGAGAAGCTTCTTTAGCCTCAATTATTATTGAAAGAAATAAAGATGGTAAATGTAATGTTACTATCAATACTTCTAAACCTGGTATCGTAATCGGTAAAGGTGGAGAAGATATCGAAAAATTAAGAAATGAATTAAAGAAATTAGTAAACGAAGATATTTATGTATCAATCGTTGAAGTTAAGAACCCAGACCTTAACGCACAAATCGTTGCAAACTCAATTGCTTTACAAATTGAAGCAAGAGGAAATTATAGAACTGTACAAAAGAGAGCTATAAGAAATGCAATGAAAGCTGGAGCTAAAGGTGTTAAAACATTAGTTTCAGGACGTGTTGGTGGTGCTGAAATGGCTAGAGGTGAACATTACACTGAAGGTACTGTTCCACTTCATACAGTTAGAGCAGACATTGATTATGGTACTGCTGAAGCATTAACTACATACGGAATCATCGGAGTTAAAGTATGGATTTATAAAGGCGAAATTCTTTCTAATAAACAAGTAAAGAAGGGAGATGACCAAAATGTTAATGCCAAAAAGAACTAAATATAGAAAACCACATAGATTAACATATGATGGTCATGCAAAAGGTAATACAGAACTTCACTTTGGAGTTTATGGACTTCAAGCTAAAGAAGGAGCATGGATTACTGCTCGCCAAATTGAAGCAGCTCGTGTAGCTATTTCAAGACAATTAAAACGTGGTGGAAAATTATGGATTAACATTTTCCCACACTTAGCACTAACTAAAAAACCTCTTGAAACTCGTCAAGGTAAAGGTAAAGGTGCTGTAGAACAATGGGTAGCTGTTGTTAAAAAAGGTAAGATTATGTTTGAACTTGGAGATGTAACTGAAGAACAAGCAAGAGAAGCTTTAAGATTAGCATCTCATAAATTACCAATCAAATGTAAATTTGTTAAGAAGGAGGAAAAGTAGATGAAAATTGCTGATTTAAGAAAATTAAGTAACGAAGAATTAACAACTAAAATTACTGAAGCTAAAAAAGAATTATTAGATTTAAGAATTAAAAAATCTACTGGTACTTTAGAAAAACCTTCAAAAATTAACGAATTAAGAAAAGGAATTGCTAGAGCATTAACAATTCTTAAAGAAAGAGAAATCAATGAAAGTGAGGAGAATAAATAATGGCTAATACTAAAGAAGTTAGAACTCAAGAATTAGTAGGTAGAGTTGTATCTGCTAAAAACGACAAAACTATTACTGTTTTAGTAGAAACATATAAAAATCACCCACTTTATGGTAAAAGAGTTAAATACTCTAAAAAATATGTAGCTCATGATGAAAAGAATGTAGCTAAAGAAGGGGATACAGTTAGAATCGCTGCTTCTAAACCTATTTCTAAAACTAAGAAATATGTTTTAGTTGAAGTAGTTGAAAAAGCTGTAATTCTATAGGAGGTAATCTTATGGTAATGCAAGAAAGTAGACTTAAAGTTGCAGATAACTCTGGAGCTAGAGAAGTTCTAGTAATTAGAGTTATGGGTGGCTCAAAAGTTAAATATGGAAATATTGGTGATATCGTAACTGTTACAGTTAAAAAAGCTATTCCTAATGGTAATGTTGCTGAAGGAAAAGTTTGCAAAGCAGTTATTGTTAGAACTAAACAAGGCGTTAGAAGAAAAGATGGCTCTTATATTAAATTTGACGATAATGCATGTGTATTAATTAAGGACGATAAAACTCCACTTGGAACTAGAGTTTTAGGACCAGTTGCTAGAGAACTTAGAGATAAAGACTTCACTAAGATCATCTCATTAGCACCTGAAGTATTATAGGAGGTATATGATGAAGATTAAAGTTGGAGATCAAGTTAAAGTAATCGCTGGTCAATATAAAGATAGTGTAGGTAAAGTTTTAAAGACTTTAAAGAAAGAAAACAAAGTTATCGTTGAAGGTGTAAATATTCATAAGAGAAACACTAAGCCAAATCAAATGAATCAAGCTGGTGGAATCTTCGAAAGTGAAGCACCAATTCATGTTTCAAACGTTAAGAAAATTGACGCTAAAGAAGCAAAAAAAGAAGTTAAAGAAGCAAAGGTAGAAAAGAAAGCTACTACTAAAAAAGCTGCTTCAAAGAAAAACTAGGTTAGGAGGAACTATAAATGAGTATGTTAAAAGAAAAATATAATAAAGAAATCTCTAAATCTTTAATGGATCAATTTAATTATGCTAGTGTTATGGAAGTTCCTAAACTAGAAAAAATTGTTATTAACATGGGTGTAGGAGAAGCTGCACACGATGAAAAATACATTGAAGCTGCTATTAAAGATTTAGAAGCTATCGCTGGTCAAAAGGCTGTAGTTACTAAAGCTAAGAAATCAATCGCTGGTTTCAAAATTAGAGAAGGACAATCAATTGGTTGTAAAGTAACACTTCGTGGTGAAAATATGTACAACTTCTTAGAAAAATTAGTTAGAATTGCTCTTCCTCGTGTTAGAGACTTTAGAGGTATCTCTAAAACTGCATTTGATGGAAAAGGTAACTATACTCTAGGAGTTAAAGAACAATTAATTTTCCCAGAAATAGATTATGATGCAGTATTACAAGTAATCGGTATGGATATCGTATTTGTTACAACTGCAAAAACAAATGAAGAAGGTCTAGCATTATTAAGTGCTTTCGGACTTCCATTTAGAAAGTAGGAGGAATATAAATTATGGCTAAGAAAAGTATGGTTGTAAAACAACAAAGAACTCCTAAGTTCTCTACTCGTGCATATACAAGATGCAACAGATGTGGAAGACCTCACGGAGTACTTAGAAAATATGGATTATGTCGTATTTGTTTTAGAGAATTAGCAAATCAAGGACAAATTCCTGGTGTTAGAAAATCAAGTTGGTAGGAAAGGAGGAACAAAGTTATGGTAAATGATAGTATTGCAGATATGCTAACTAGAATGAGAAATGCTCTAGTTATGAAATATAATAATGTTGAAGTAATCGGAACTAAAATCAATTTAGGAATTGCTGAAATTCTTAAAAGAGAAGGTTTCATCGAAGACTTCGAATATCAAAAAAACACTAATGGTGATAAATTAAACATTACTTTAAAATACGGAGAAAAGAAAGAAAGAGTTATTACTGGCTTAAAAAGAATTTCTAAATCTGGTTTAAGAGTTTATGTTAAAGCTGATAACGTTCCTCGTGTTCTAAACGGACTTGGAATCGCTATATTATCAACTTCAAAAGGATTAATGACTGATAAAGAAGCTAGAGAAAATAATTTAGGAGGTGAAGTACTTGCTTACATTTGGTAAGTTAAGGAAACTAAGTTATGAGTAGAATAGGTAATAGAATATTAAAAGTTGCTGAAGGCGTTGAAGTTAACGTTGATGGTAATTTAGTTACAGTTAAAGGTCCTAAAGGTGAATTAACATTAACTGTTAAAGAACCAATTAAAGTTGAAGTTAAAGAAGGTCAAGTATACACTACTAGACCAAATGAATTAAAAACAACAAAACAATTACATGGAACAACAAATTCATTAATCAACAATATGATGATTGGTGTTAAAGATGGATATACAAAAGATCTTGAAGCTATCGGTGTTGGTTACAGATTTAATGTTGCAGGTAACAAAGTTGGAATTACTGCAGGTTTCTCACATCCAGTAGAAATCGAAATTCCAGCAGACTTAAAAGTAAGTCAAACATCAAATACTGAAATTTCAATTTCAGGTATTTCTAAAAAATCAGTTGCAGACTTTGCTGCTAAGCTTCGTGGTATTAGACCACCAGAACCATACAAAGGTAAAGGTATAAGATACAAAGGCGAATACGTTAGACGTAAAGTTGGTAAGAAAGCAGCTAAATAAGGTAGGAGGTAAAAGATTATGATAAAGAAAGAATCAAATAACGTTGCACGTTTAAGAAGACATTCAAGAGTTAGAAATAAAGTTTCTGGTACTGCTGAAATGCCAAGATTAAACGTATTTAGATCAAACGAAAATATATTTGCTCAAATTATCGATGATACTAAAGGTAATACCTTAGTTAGCTCTTCTTCTGTAGAACTAAAAATTAAAAATGGTGGAAATGTAGAAGCTGCTAAATTAGTAGGAAAAGATATTGCTGAAAAAGCTAAAAAAGCTAAAATCAAAAAAGTAGTTTTTGATAGAGGTGGATACCTATATCATGGACGTGTTGAAGCTTTAGCTGAAGCTGCAAGAGAAAACGGATTGGAATTTTAAGGAGAGATATTATGGCAAGAGAAAAATTTGAAAATAAGAAAAATTTATTAGAAGATCAAGTAATATCTATTGGTAGAGTTACTAAAGTTACTAAGGGTGGTAGACATTTTAGATTCTCTGCAACAGTTGTTGTAGGTAATAGAAAAGGTCTAGTTGGTCTTGGTAATGGTAAAGCTAACGAAGTTCCAGAAGCTATTAAAAAAGCTCTTCAAGCAGCAAATAAAAACGTATTTAGAGTTTCAATCATTGATAATAGAACAATTCCACATGATGCAATCGCTAAAGTAGGTAGAGCTAAAGTTATGCTTAAACCTGCTAAAGAAGGTACAGGAGTAGTAGCCGGTGGTTCTGCACGTGCTGTATTAGAACTTGCTGGTGTTAAAGATATCGTTGCTAAATCTTTAGGATCAAATACAAAGATCAATGTTGCTAAAGCTACTTTAGAAGCATTAAAGATGCAAAGAACTCCAGAACATATTGCTGAATTACGTGGAAAGAAAGTAGAGGAATTATAATATGAAGTTACATGAATTAAATGCTCTACCTGAAGCAAAAGCAAATAAAAGATTAGGACGTGGACCAGCATCTGGTACAGGTAAAACTGCTGGACACGGTGAAAAAGGACAAAAAGCAAGAAGTGGTGTATCTATTTCTGCATGGTTCCAAGGTGGTCAAACACCATTATATAGAAGAATTCCAAAAAGAGGATTTAATAACAAGAGATTTGAAGTTAAATTTGCTACAATCAATTTAAGTGATTTAGATAAATTCTTCAAAGACGGTGATGTTGTTACTCCTGAAATTTTAAAAGAAATGGGGATTATTAAAAAACAACTTTCTGGTGTTAAAGTTCTTGCAAATGGTGAACTTAAGAAGAAATTAACTGTTAAAGCTAATAGATTCTCTAGTACAGCAGTTACAAAAATTGAAAATGCCGGTGGTAAAACTGAGGTGATTTAACATGTTTGCAAACATCAAGCAAATATTTAACTCATCTAATAAGGATTTAAGAAAAAGAATATATTTCACATTATTATGTGTTGGTATATTTGCTTTCGGAACAACAATAACAATTCCTTGGGCTAATACAATATATCAAGAACTTGGTTTCTTAGAAATATTTAACTTAATGTCAGGTGGTGGACTAAAGTCATTCTCAATCTTTGCACTTGGTGTATCACCTTACATTACAGCTTCAATTATTACCCAACTTCTTCAAATGGATATTATTCCATACTTTAAAGAATTAAAGGAAGAAGGATATACAGGAAGACAAAAGATTAATAAGATTACTAGATGGTTAGGTATTATATTTGCATTTATTCAAGCTTATGTATTAACTATCGCTTACATGAAGGGTATGACTTCTGCTGAAATATTAAAGACTACTTTAGTTATGACAGCAGGAACATGTTTCCTAATTTGGATGAGCGATCAAATAACTAATAAAGGTATTGGTAATGGTATGTCATTATTAATCATGGCTGGTATCATCCAATCAATGCCAAATATATTTGCTACTGCTTTCAATGAATTAATTTTAAGCGGAACATATACAAATGTAATTGGTATTATATTATTTAGTGTATTTGTATTAGTTAACTTATTAATTATTGTTGGTATTGTTTATACACAATTAGCTGAAAGAAGAATACCAATCCAATATTCAAATAGAACTAACACTGCGTATAGTTCTGAACAATCATTCTTACCAATAAAACTAAATAGTGCTAATGTAATTCCAGTTATTTTTGCATCAACATTAATCACTATTCCAGTTACTATTGTTAATTTAATTAATAATCAAGGTGCTATTGATTTTGTTAATAACTATATCAATTACACTTCATGGACTGGTTTAGTATTATATATTGCACTAATTATGTTCTTTGGATATTTCTACACAATGTTACAAATGAACCCTGAAGAAATGTCTAAAAATTTAAATAAGAGTGGTGGATATATTCCTGGAGTAAGACCAGGAACAGAAACAACAAATTATATTTCTAAAGTATTAGGAAGAATAACTTTTGTTGGATCAATTCTATTAGTTATTATAGCTATACTTCCAATACTATTCTCTAAGTTCTCTGGACTATCAAGTGCAGTAACTATCGGAGGAACAGGACTTTTAATCGTTGTTGGTGTTGCAATAGAAACTAACAAACAAATCGAAAGCTCAATTAGAAGTAGAAGTTATAAGAAAGGCTATAGAAGAAGATGAAAAATGTAATTTTTGTTGCTCCTCCTGCTGCCGGTAAAGGTACATGCAGTGAGTATTTAAAAAGTAAATTTAACTATAATCATGTTTCAACTGGTGATTTACTTCGAGAAGCAAGAATTAAAGGTGATGAACTAAGTAATAGAATTGCTGCTATCATGGATTCTGGTGGATTAGTTGGCGATGATATTGTCTTAGAATTATTACAAAATAAATTAAATGAACTAGGAACATCATCTAAGTTTATCTTAGATGGTTATCCTAGAAATATATTACAAGCTAAAACACTTGATAAATTATTTAATGATTTAAATATTAGTGATTATGTGGTAATATATTTACAAATTAATTTTGAAGAGGCGTTAAATCGTACTTTAAGTCGACTTATTTGTCCTAACTGTAAGAAAGGATATAATAAGAATTCAACTGAATTTAAGCCTAAAGTAGATGGTATATGTGATGATTGTGGTACTTCATTAATTACTAGAAGTGATGACAACGAAGAAACATTCAAGATAAGATTTGATAATTATATGAAGGAAACTGAATCAGTACTAGACTACTATAAAGATAAAAATAAGCTAGTTACTATCGATTCAACTCAAGATTTTGATAGTATAGCTAATAATATTGAAAGGGTAATTTAGTTTAATGGTTAGTATTAAAAGTGATAGAGAAATCGAATTAATGAAAATTGCTGGACATATTAACTATCTATGCCATAAGTACTTAGAGACTAAACTAAAGCCAGGTATTACTACAAAAGAGATTGATGATTTAGCAGGAAAGTTCATTGAAGAACATGGATGTATATCATCATCTAAAGGATACGAAGGTTATCCAAATAATATCTGTATTTCAGTAAATGATGAAGTTGTTCATGGAATAGGTAGTGATAGAGTATTAGAAGATGGAGATATCGTTTCGCTAGACATTTGTATGTCTTATAAAGGATATCACTCAGATAGTGCTGCTACCTATCCAGTTGGAACAATATCAAAGCGTGATCAAGAATTACTTGATAACACAAAAGGTGCTTTAATGGCAGGTCTAGCTGAAGTAAAAGCTGGAGCTAAATTAGGTACTGTATCTCATGCTATTGAAACATATGCTCATGAACACGGTTTATCTGTAGTTGAAGAGTTATGTGGACATGGTATTGGAACAGAATTACATGAAGATCCAGACGTTCCAAACTTTGGAAAAGAGGGAACAGGATTAACACTAAAAGCAGGAATGACACTTGCTATTGAACCTATGTTAAACTTAGGTACAAAGCATGTATATTTGCTTGATGATGATTGGACAGTTATAACTGCTGACGGTGAAAATTCAGCTCATTTCGAACATACTGTATTAGTATTGGACGATGGATATGAAATTTTGACAGGAGAATAAAATATGGCTAAGAAAGATAGCGAAAAAATTGAAGTTGAAGGAAAAGTACTAGAAGTACTAAAAGGCGGAAGTTACATCGTAGAACTTCCAAATAAGCATACTGTAGAAGCCTATGTTTCTGGTAAAATGCGTATGAACATGATTCGTATTTTACCAGGTGATACAGTTACTATAGAACTATCGCCTTACGATATTAAACATGGGCGTATAATATGGAATAATAGATAATCAAGGAGGAATTATTTATGAAAAAAAGACCATCAGTTAAAAAGATGTGCGAAAAATGTAAAGTTATTAAAAGACATGGAAAAGTAATGGTTATTTGTGAAAACCCTAAACACAAACAAGTACAAGGTTAATAGGAGGTAAATTAAATGGCACGTATTAAGAATATTGAATTACCAAATCAAAAACATATCGTTATTGGTTTAACTGCAATTTATGGTATTGGTAGAAAATTAGCAGAAAAAATTTGTGATGACGCTAAAGTTGAAAGAACTACTAAAGTAGCTGAATTAACTGAAGCTCAAATCGCTGCTTTAAGAGCAGAAATAGATAAATATGAAGTTGAAGGAGATCTTAGAAGAGATGTTCAATTAAGCATCAAGAATAAGATGGAAATTAACTCATACCAAGGTATTAGACACAAAAAAGGTTTACCAGTTCGTGGTCAAAGAACATCTAGAAATGCTAAGACTAGAAAAGGTAAAGGAAAAGTTGTTGCTAATAAGAAAAAAGCAGGTAAGTAGGAGGTTAAATTATGGCTTATAATAGAAGAAAAAGAAAAGTTAAAAAGAATATTCCTGAAGCACAAGCTCATATTAAAACATCTTATAACAACTCAGTAATTTCTATTACTGACAACGATGGTAATGTAATTGCTTGGGCATCATCTGGAACTATTGGATATAAAGGTTCTAAGAAGAAAACTGCATATGCTGCTCAAATGGCTGCTGAAGCTGCTGGAAAAGCATCTATGGATTCAGGAGTTAAAAAAGTAGAAGTTATTGTTACAGGTTTAGGTCAAGGTAGAGAAAGTTCAATTAGAGGACTTCAAGCTGCAGGTCTAGAAATCACATCAATTAGCGATGTAACACCAGTACCACACAATGGATGTCGTCCACCAAAAAGACCAAGAATTTAAGGAAAGAGGGGTAATGATATGATAAAATTTGAAAAACCAGAATACAAAATAACTGAATATATTGAAGATGCACACTATGGAAGATTTGAATTCTCTCCATTAGAAAGAGGATTTGCTCAAACATTAGGAACAGCTCTAAGAAGAGTTATGTTATCTTCAATGCCAGGAACTGCAATCACATCTGTAAAAATTACAGGAGTTATGCATGAATTCCAAAAAATCGAAGGTGTTGTTGAAGATGTTACTTCAATAGTACTAAATTTAAAGAGTGTAGTTTTATTAAATCACTCAACAGACAGAAATACTACTAAAAAGGTTACATTAAAGGCTGACAAAGAGGGTGTTGTTACAGCTGGTGACATCGAAGTAGATTCTGATTTAGAAATCATAAACCCTGATCAAGTAATTTGTACACTTGTTAAAGGTGGATCAATTGAAATGGAAATGACTGTTAATAATGGTCGTGGATATGTTGATGCAAAAGAAAATCAAAAATTAGTTGATGGAACTGTTGGAGTTATTGCAATTGATTCAAACTATTCTCCAGTTGAAAGAATAGCATTTGAACCAGTTCCAACTAGAGTTGGTCAAAATGAAAATTTTGATAAATTAATTATGGATGTTTATACAAATGGATCATTAAAACCAGAAGAAGCTATTGCTTTAGCTGCTAAGATTTTAATTGAACATTTAAATATTGTTTGTGATTTAAATAATATTACTAACATTCCTGAAATGATGTCTGAAAAACAAGAAGACACAATTACTAAGACATTAGAAACTCCTATTGAAGAAATTGAATTTTCAGTAAGAGCTTATAATTGCTTAAAGAGAGCTGGAATTAATACAGTTCAAGACTTAATCAACAAAAAAGAAGTTGAAGTTACTAAGATTAGAAACTTAGGTAAAAAATCATTAAAAGAAGTTATAGATAAAGTTAAAGAAATGGGACTTAAGTTCCAAGATTAGTAAGGAGGTAAACTGCTATGGCTATTTATAGAAAACTTAATAGAGAAACAAGAATCAGAAGAAGTATATTAGCAAGTCTTACTAAGAGCGTTATTGAACACGGATATGTTGTAACTACTGATGCAAGAGCAAAAGAAGCTAGAAAATATGTTGAAAAGATGATCTCTTACGGTAAGAAAGGTACTTTAGTATCAAGAAGAAAAGCACTTGCTTTCTTACACAATGATAAAGACCTTGTTAATAAATTATTTGATGAATTAGCTAAAAAGTATGCTACTAGAAATGGTGGATATACAAGAATCATCAAATTAAAAGAAAGAGTTGGAGACGACGCTTTAGAAGTAAAATTAGAATTAGTTTAATTCTAATTTTTTTATTGATAAATAAGGCAAAAATCATTATAATATTAAATGACAATTAAGGAAGTGATAACATGGCGTTAAAGGCAGGAATTGTAGGGTTACCTAACGTTGGTAAATCAACATTATTCAACGCAATAACAAAGAAAAATATATTAGCAGCAAACTATCCATTTGCTACTATAGATCCAAATGTAGGTGTAGTAACAGTACCTGATTCAAGATTAGATTTTTTAGAAAAACTATATATGCCTGAAAGAACTATTCCAACTACATATGAATTTACCGATATAGCAGGATTAGTTAAAGGTGCATCAAAAGGTGAAGGTTTAGGAAACAAATTCTTATCTCACATTAGAGAAACAGATGCTATTGTTGAAGTAGTAAGATGCTTTGATAATTCAGATATTATTCATGTTGAAGGAGATACTAATCCTCTAAGAGATATTGAAATAATAGATTTAGAATTAATATTTTCAGATATGGAAATAGTAGATCAAAGAATATCTAAAATAGAAAAGAAAGCTCAAACATCAAAAGAAAAAGAAGTGCTATTTGAATATAATACTTTAAAGAAATGTTCTGAAGCACTAAATAAGAATTTACCATTAAGAAGAATAGATTTAACTGATGATGAATTATTACTACTAAAGAACTTTAATCTTATTACATTAAAACCAATCATTTATGTAGCAAATGTTGGTGAAGATGATGTAGCAGTAGGTGGAAATAACTATTCACAAATAGTTAAAGAATTTGCATCTCAAGAAGGTTCACAAGTTGTAGTTATGTCGTGTCAAATGGAATCAGAACTTGCTGAACTATCTGATGATGACAAGAAACTATTCTTACAAGATATCGGAGTAGAAAACTCTGGTTTAGATAAATTAATTTTTGCAACATATGAATTACTTGGATTAAAAACATTCTTTACTGTAGGTAAAGATGAATGTCGTGCATGGACATTTAAAAATGGTATGAAAGCACCAGAATGTGCTGGTATTATTCATACAGATTTCCAAAGAGGATTTATTAAAGCTGAAGTACAATCATTTGACGATCTAAAGGAATACGGATCAGAATTAAAAGTAAAAGAAGCAGGAAAATTAAGACTTGAAGGAAAAGATTACGAAATGCAAGATGGAGATATAGTATTATTTAGATTCAACGTATAATATAATTATCTCCAACAAGGAGATAATTATGAACAAAAATAATCAACATAGTATAGATGTAGCAGAATACATACAAAGTGATATATATAAGATTATTGAAGAACTAAAAAGAACCACAAGTGCAACAAGAGTACATAGACTATTATTAGCTTTAGAAAATCTTGAAAAAGTAGTCAACACAGCAGGTTTTGATATTAAATATCCTAAAGAATACTTATTTGAAAAAAGTAAGTATGAACAAGAAAATGATAAATTAATAATTAGAATGGCAAAAGATTATGTTTACTATGCACAAGAATATAAAGATTTTAATAAGAAGATTACTCAAATAGCACCTTACATTAGAAGAAAATATAATATAGGAAGTTATAATATTTATAAAGATATAGTAAATATTGATGAAACCTTTAAATTAACTAGAGAGTTCTTTAAAGACTATGATCAGGATATGTATGATCACTTTGAGGACATAGCAAATTCACCAAGAGCAATTATTGCAGACTTAGGTAATGATGGCTTAAGTTTCCTTGGTAATCATGTTATAAAATCTTATTTACTTTTAAATCCATATCGACTAATTGATGATTCTATAACATTAGCTCATGAATTAATACATACATACTTTGGTGATAAGATGAGATACATGAGTGACTATGAGGATTATTTATTTGCTGTAAATAATATGCATGAAGTATATCCTATTTTTATTGAATTAGTTATGGAAGATTATTTATTACAAAATAATATTCACACTGAAGATGTAATAAAAACTCATAACCTAAGAACAAAAGTCTTTTTAAGTACACTAGATCAATTTAAAAAGCAAGAATATATTGGCTGTTCTGAAGAAAGATATACTTATGGTTATTTACTAGCATACTATTACTATAAACAATATAAAAAAGATCCAAAGAAAACAAAAGAAAATATATTTAACTTAATGATTGATTCTAAAACATATGAAAGAGACTATTTATTTAGTCATTATGGTATAGATATGGATGCACTAACTTATCCCAAATTATTAGAAAGACAATTAACAAAATATATGAACAAAAAATAAATATCAATATTACTATTGATATTTTTTTAGTCAAATTTTTGTCAACAATGATGATTAATACTTGAAATGGTGTTATAGTTATTATAGGGGAGATAAGGATATGAATTATATACCATTAGAAGCAAATCAAATACTTGCAAATAGACTCAACAGACAAGATTATTCTGGTTTATTAATTCAAAACGAAATAAGCAACATGAGACGCCTTATTTACTCATGGGATGAACTTGATAACTTAACCAAATTTAGATTAATAACACAATATTTCGAAGTTATCAGTGATATACAAGATGTATATAACTTAATAAATATGTATAATAACTCAAATTATTCAAAAGTAATAAGTATACCAACTAAAATGGTATTAACTGATAATGAATATGAAGGACACGGAGATAATTTTAGATACTGGAAAGTTTATAAAAGGGTACACTATATTTGCCTTACAACAAAAGACGTTTATACAAACAAAATGATTGAAAAGGATAAAATCTATTCTAGAGAAGAGCTAGTAAGTTTAATAGACAAAAAAATAGTATATCCAATAACTAATACTACAGAATATATCAATAAACCAAGTAGAGATAGAGAAAATTACCAATACGTAAGATTATCTAAATCCCACGGTATAGAAATAGATAACTTCTTGGTTAGCATTGATGACAATGGAAGACCAATTAGTGATGAAGAAGGTTTTTCTATACTTGCAGAAGAATACTTTGATATAAGTGTAAGTGAAGATCATATAGCTAATTATTTATCTATAGCAAGCAAAAATATGGATGCAAAAAAGATAATGACATTTGCTTATGATTATCTAAATAGTCTCGTAAAATTAATTAAAAAAGAAGGAAATAATAAAGATAAAACTAATATAAAAACAATTAACGAATTAACTAAAAATAAGAAACTAGTAAGAGTCAACAAAATAGACAGTAAGCACCTAAATTAGGTGCTTTTTACTTGATATTATATAGTATTTTTGCTATAATACTACCGAGTAATTTAATTACTCCTTGTTTCAACAAGATTGAAACCGAAATAGACCATAAGGAGGTGTAGAAAATGAACAAATACGAAATGATGTTTATCGTTAAATCTTCAAATGAAGAATCTGACGTTAAAAAGGTTGCTGATTCAGTTTCTAAAGTTGCTAAAGATAACAAGGCTAAAAATATCGAAATGAAAGAATTAGGTCTTAAAAAATTAGCATATCCTATTAAAAAGGAAATTAATGGATATTATTATCTATTAACTTTTGAAGCAGAAAAAGAAACTATTGCAGAATTAGATCGTAAAACTTCTATTAATGAAAATGTTATTAGACATTTAATTATTAGAAAAGAAGAGGAGTAAAATATGAATAAAGTAATATTAATTGGAAGACTAACAAGAGATCCTGAATTAAAAACTACTTCATCTGGTACTGCGACTACTACATTCTCTATTGCCGTTGATAGAAACTTTGTTAATCAACAAACAGGACAAAGAGAGGCAGATTTTATCAATTGTGTTGCTTGGAGAAAACAAGCTGAAAACATTGCTAGATACTGCACTAAAGGTACTCAAGTAGCTGTTGAAGGTAGAATTCAAGTAAGAAATTATGATGCTCAAGATGGAACTAAGAGATATGTTACAGAAGTTATCTGTGATAATGTTACATTCTTAGGTTCAAAATCTTCTAATAACTCTTCATTTAACGAAAGTAATTATAGTGAACCATCGTCAGATATCGAAACTACAAATTTAAATGAAGATCCATATGCAAATATGGGAGACGAAGTAGCATTAACTGATGATGATTTACCTTTTGATTTTAATTAAGAAAGGAGAATAAATCATGGCTGAATTTTATCGTAAAAAGAAAAAAGTTTGCCAAATGTGTGCTGGTAAAGACTTTGACTATAAAGATGTTAATGTTGTATCAAAATATATAACTGAAAAAGGAAAGATTATGCCTAGAAGAATGACTGGAGCTTGTGCAAAACATCAAAGACATATTGCTAAACATATTAAATGGGCAAGATTCATGGCATTAATTCCATTTGTTAAAGACTAATAGAAAATCTCTTATACAAGAGATTTTTTTATTGTTTTTAGGCACTTATTATGGTATATTTAATATGATAGGATGTGTCTCACAATGAACGAAAGTAATGAACAAATAAAAAAAGACTTTGAAGAACGCATTGAAAGTATAGAAAATTCTAAGAAAAACAAGACACTTTTATTTAATACAGTTCTATACACAGTTTCAATAATGATGTTTTTATTAGTTCTTTGTGGAGCAATATTTTCTTATAACAATTATGTGAAAGCTAAAGAGAAAGCAAACAGTAATATTACAACAGTTGAACTAAGATATTAATGGAGGAATAGATATGAACGATAATAGAATATATGATCAAGAATATGACGTTGATTATGAGCAAAAGAAACGCCGTATTTATCTTTTAATTATCTTTTTACTTTTATTGTTAGTACTTAAGATTTTATTATGTGTATTCTTATACAGATATAATTTAAGGAGTGCCGAAGAAGCAATACCAAGTGAAAGTATTCAAAAAATAAATATTGATGTTACAGGAGATGGACGATGCGACCTTAACTGCGACTCAGATAATGATGGTATAGCAGATTACAATATCGACTTAGATGACGATGGTATAGCAGACCTTAACATTGATACTACTGGTGATGGAATTCCTAATATTAATATCGATACAGATGGAGACGGAAAACCAGATTTAAATATTGATACTAATGGAGATGGTATAGCAGACCTTAATATCGATACAGATGGAGATGGAAAGCCAGATGTTAACATTGATATTGATGGAGATGGAAAAGCAGATATTAATATCGACACAGATGGAGATAATAAACCAGATCTAAATATTGATACAGATGGTGATAATAAACCAGATATAAACATTGATACAGATGGTGACGGAAAACCAGACATAAATATTGATAACGATGATGACTTAGTTTGTGATTTAAATTGTGATACAAACGGAGATGGTATAGCAGACATTAATATCGATACAGATGATGATGGTATTTGTGATTTAAACTGTGATACAAATGGAGATTTAAAACCAGACACAAACATTGATACAAATGGTGATGGTAAGTGTGACATTAACTGTGATACTAACCATGATGGTAAATGCGATTTAAACTGCGATATTAACAATGACCTAGTTTGTGATATCAATTGTGATTTTGATGGTGATGGTAAATGTGATCTAAACTGTGACATTAACGGTGATGGAAAACCAGATACAAACATTGATACAAATGGTGATAATATAGCAGATATAAATATTGATAAGAACAATGATGGAATCTGTGATTTAAATTGTGATACAAATGGAGATAATATTCCAGACACAAATATTGATACAGATGGAGATGGAAAACCAGATCTAAATGTTGATAAGAATAATGATGGAATCTGTGATCTAAACTGTGATACAAATGGAGATGGCAGAGCAGATACAAATATCGATACAAATGGAGATGGAAAACCAGATTTAAATATTGATACAAATAATGATGGCAAACCAGATATTAACGTTGACACAAACGGAGATGGCAAACCAGACATTAACATCGATACAAATGGTGATAACAAGTGCGACTTAAACTGTGATAATAACGGTGATGGCAGAGCAGATACTAATATTGATACAAATGGTGACGGCAAACCAGATATTAACATTGATACAAATGGAGATGGCAAACCAGATATTAATATCGATACAAACGGAGATGGAAAGCCAGATTTAAATATTGATACAGATGGAGATTTAGTTTGTGATCTAAACTGTGATACTGATGGTGATGG
>OCVV011333698.1_pt1 | contig 21973 bp, 8 predicted proteins | sample 1539721 | NCBI WGS metagenome assembly OCVV01 (sample SAMN02144230, study PRJEB22623) | gut metagenome | biome: sheep rumen | host: Ovis aries | place: New Zealand
TGCGTCAGCAAGCCTGCGTCGAATTTAGGCAATCTGACGAAAATCTGGACGGCGCATCTGATGCACAGGGGTCATGCGGTGTTGCCTTAACATGATAATGAAAGGATTGGTCTTATGGCAAGAAATCTAAGTCACGGTGTTAAGCGTACTGTTTCAGCTATGATGGCTCTGCTTATTGTGAGCAGTACAATTCCCATGCAGCCTGTTGCTGATGTGATGAAGAGCTTAACTCTCAGTGTAAGCGCTGAGGGCACCGATGTTAAGCGTGCAGTTGATCTGACAGTAGAAACTGCAGTTGATACTGATATTGTAAAGGTTTATTCTGATAATAAGTTTGAAAATGAAATACTTCCGAATGCCGACGGTACGTTCCCGCTGAGCGTCGGGGATTACTATATCCTCAGCACCTGTTCGCTGGAGGGTAATGACGATGCTGTACTTATGTACGGAAAAGCACCTGAGGGATATATGTCAAGTATTTATTTGCAGATAATGAAAAGTGCCGGTGATAGCGTCACGATCACTCATAAGCATAACTATGCTTGTGAGCTTTCTGAGGATAAGGCTTCGCTTGATATAAAATGCTTGTATGAGCTTTATGATTCTACAGGAACAGTAAGCTTTGACACCGAGAACTACCGGGCAGGCGATACTGAAATCGGTCTTGTTTACACAGGCAGTGCTGACAGGGCTGTTGATAATGCTGTCATCAGTTATTATGACAAATCAGGTAATAAGACAGACGGTATCAGCAAGTACGGTGTAACTACGGTCAAGGCTGATATAAGTATCGGTATTGAGAATTTTACTCTCGAAACTACTATTGCAGGTGATACCGCAACGGCTGAGGACTTTATGTTTAATACTAATGAGCAGGGCTACGTAGAGAGTATGTACACAGGAAAGGCTCTGACTATTGAGGATCTGGGCCTTGAGGGTACAACTGAGGCTGCAAAGGATATGCTCGCAGATGAGGATACCAAGGTAACTGTAAAGGCATTCCAGTCTAAAGATCATGGAGAGACCTTTGAAGAAGCCGAGGCTAAGAATATCGGCGGATACAAAGTGACAGTTACTCTGGAGAATAATAAGTATGCAGACGGCCCTGTTGAGCTGGATACTAACTGCCTGATATTTGAGAGAACGCTCAATATCGTTGTTAGTATGGAGAATTCAGCCAATGAATATACTAATATGGTTGAATGGGGCAGACTTGCTGATATCAGTATTACTGTCGAGAACTTTGCTGAGGGCGAAAGCTTTGAGGACTTCGGAATTGATATTAACGATTATCTGTCTTACACAAATGACTATGATCCTACAGACGGTACAAAAAATGAATCCGGTGAATATACGGCTGCCGTTGATCTGAGTGCTTTGTCTCAGACACTGTTTGAAAAAACTCATAATTACAGATTGCATACTGATGCGGTGAAGTTTAGTGTCAGACAGAAGGATATCACCGAGGATATGATACATCTTGACAGGGAGATATACAAATTTGACGGTGAGGCACATACTCCTGTGGTTACAGTTACTACACCTGTAGATAAGATAGTTGACGGCAGAAAGGTCACGGAGGATTATATTCTTAAAAAGGGTACCAGTGCCGATTCGGATATTGATTATTATGTAGACGTTTTTTCAAATACTACAGCAACCAAAGAAGGTACATATTATATAAATGTATATGGAAAAGGTAATTTCTTTTATAAGTTTTCAAAGCAGTGGAAAATTGTTAATGATATGAGCGTTGTAAACCGTGCGCAGGTTTCGTTCGGCGGAAACTTCGGACTGCATTATTACTTTACACCTTCTGACAGTATCAGAAATGACAAGAATGCTTATGTGAAAATTGAGAAGAACAACAAGCCTGTTCAAACGATCAAGCTTTCCGATATGAAGAGCTATGGTGATATGCTCACATTTGAGTACAGGGTCGTTACGAAGGAGATCTGCGACAATATCACAGTGAAGCTTTATGACGGATACGACAGGCAGGTTACATTCAGTACCGAGTCGGGTATTGACTGCACAAACAAAGGCTTTGTATACTCGGTTAAGAAGTACGCAGAAGCGATTATTGCTATGCCGTCACAGGCAAATTATCATGACCTTGCAAATGCACTTATCGCATACGGAAACGGCGCACAGATAGGTCTGGGATATGATTCTCCTGATAATCCGAAGCCTTCGGTAGATGCAGATATTGATCTGACAGGCCTTGAGAATTATACCGTTGAGAAGAATGGTGAAAATGCTGATTATGGAATTAAGCAGATGGGCCCGAGAGTAGCATTCCTTGATACTACTACATTCAGAGTGGACTTTGTGTTCGATAAGGCTGTTGATTTCAGCGATTACACGGTAAGTGTCGACGGTGTTAAGGCAGAGGCCAAGAACTCCGGCGGTGCGCAGACAAGCAAGACCTGGTATGTAGAGATACCCGGTATTCAGGGCAAGAACTACGACAAGGAATATGAGGTAACACTCACTAAAGACGGAGTAGAGACACCTCTGACGCTCAAGTCAAGCGTGCTTTCGTATGCAAAGCTTCTGACAGAGCAGAGCTCCGAGAAGTATCAGACGCTTGGAAAGGTTATGTACAATTACTATAAGGCTGAGGCAAAAACGTTCAACAGATCATGAACGGAGAACAGCACTCGTCTGAAAAGGCGGGTGCTGTTTGTATTTTTTGACATTTTTTGGGGAGTGTGATATAATAGATTTCAGAAAATATTGTGCAGTGCAGATGGCAAGGGCATTGCGCAGTGCGATAATTACGAAAAAAAGAGGAGGAGAAATCAATGAAGCTTGAATATAAAGTCAGCGCAGAGGAAGCGCTTGAAAGACTGAAAGGCGGAAACGATAAATATATAGATTCTCAGATAAATGACGGTGACATCTCTCCCTTTATCCGTCGGCAGACCTGCGAGAACGGTCAGCGGCCCTATGCAGTGATAGTCACCTGCTCGGATTCAAGAGTGATACCCGAAAGTATTTTCAGTGCAGGGATCGGAGAGCTTTTTGTTATTCGTGTTGCAGGAAATGTTATGGACGACCACCAGCTCGGCTCTATCGAATATGCCGTAGAGCATCTGGGCATAAGGCTTGTGGTGGTGCTGGGGCACGATCACTGCGGAGCTGTTGATGCAGCGATAAATCATGACCCTGATGGCTATATCAAGTTTATCACTGACGAGATAAAGCTTGCGATAGGTGACGAGCAGGACGACTACAAGGCTTGCTGTCTGAATGTGAAGCGAAGTGTTGCGGTCATCGAGAGCAGTTTTGAGATACACCGTGAGGAGAAACACGGCCTGAAGGTCATCGGTGCACTGTACAGGCTTGCTGACGGCAGGGTCGAGTTTGAAATATAGGCTGACATAGTACATAATTAAAAGGCTTAGTGTTTCTAAAAAATGGATATTTACAAAGCGATTATCAAATAAAACATTATGAAATAGTAATTTGATTTACAAATTATACAAAAACAACAATTGTGCTTTCATATATTATTGTAGATTGTTTACAAATCCGGCTTTTTATTTTTCTTCAAAATGCTACTTGAAAATATACTAAACTTGTGCTATAATAAAATAGAGTAATTATAATCAGGGGGATAGTCTACCCTTTTGACAAAAATAGCGTAAAGTGAGGTGAGCACAGTGAGAAACAAACTTGGGAATTTGGCAGGCGCTTCTGACGAAATAATGAAGCAGGCAGAGGCGTATGCAAAGAAGCAGGTAAGTACAGCCAAAAGAGATGAGCAGATGCGAAAGAACAAGTTCATCAAGTATGGTTCCTTGCTGCTGCTTACGGTGATCATTTTGGTGTTTGCAACTATTGCGTGGTTTACCATGAATAAGGAGACCGGGGCAAGCGGTATGGGGGTGAGGGTCAAGGGAAAAAGCTTTGATCTTATCACTTTGAGCAATGATCAGGATAATAAAAACGGCGCTTTCTATTCCCCTTATCATGAAGCTATACAGCGTGGTGAGACTGAGGGCTACGGCATCTGGCTTGTTGACGGCAGCTCAAACATTAACAACTATTCTTCATCGGGCTCGTCAGAAAGCTCTTTGGGGATCGAGCCGGGAAGCAGCGGAACCATCACGTTTTATATCAAGCCATACTCGAATGTTACGATAGATTTTACTTTTCAGACTATCGGATACATCTCGGGCACAGAGACTGTCGAGGGGCTTAAGAGGACCACAATGACAGAGCTTTCGGCAAGCGAAGGAGATCCGGCGTGTTTTCTGAATGGACATATTCTTTTGTTTGAACATCATGACACGTTTTACAGCGGACTTATCCCGGCAGACGGCAACGGCAGGAGAGTTCTGAGAAAAACCTTTGAAGTGGGCGGCAATTACGATGCCGACACGAACGGTGACAAAATAGATGATGCTTACAGAGTAGATATACACTGGGTCTGGCCGGAAACACTTGATACGCTGGTATATAACGCTACGGATGCAGTAATGATCTGTGACAGGTATGCGGCTTCGGCACAAGGCGGTAATGATTATCAGCAGGTCGTCAGTTATATATGCAGCTATCCGCAGTTTTTTCTGAAAGGTCTGCCGTCCGGCACTTCTTACACAGAGGCGCAGATCAAGGGCAAGAACGCAATGTATAATGATGCCGATCAGGATATCGGTATGAATGTGGAATATGTGCTGTTGAGACTGAGTACAGATACATCATCGGGAGATTGACAGGACCGGATGGATCATATCGGGACTGATCTGAAAAGAAAGGAGGAGAGAGCTCATGGATGAAAAGAAAAGCCTTATGCAGAGGTTCAAAGATTTGTCAAAACCTAAAAAGCTTCAGCTTGTCATGGCCTCTCTGCTTACTCTTGTCCTTGTGATCGGTATACCTGTATATGCCTGGTTTTCCTATTCGTCGAACATAGAGACCCTGACAAAGATAAAGGCGCCGACGACACTTGATATCAAGTCAGGCCACGCATATTCTATCAAGTATCTCGATCTTTCCGATATTGATGCATCGGATGTAGACAAAAACGGAGCCGGGTCTAAGGATTATATTTTTGCCGTTAAAGCGGGAAGCAGCATCAGCTCGTATGATATCCAGATAGCCCATACGACCAATATCCCGTTTACATATGAGCTTTACAGAGCCAGTGAGCTCGGGGAGGGCAATAACCCTCCGCCGGGTACTGTGGCTACATTCGTATATCATAATGAACAGACCGAAGAGTCCATTCCATATTATTACGGATATGCGTCTAATTCAACAGACAGCGAATCATCCGTGGCTGTGCCGGAGAGCTCAAAGCTTGAGCTGACCGATCTGAATCCCGACGGCGGCACGTTTGGAAGGATACTTGGAAAAAAGAATGATGCTTCCGGTATCTATTCGGAAAAGACAGGGTATTCCGGTGCCGATGATCCGCAGCTGTATGCTGTACCGCTGTATTCGCAGCATACGGGTATCAAAACATGGAATCCCGCCGCTGACTATTTTATATTAAGATTAAAATGGAAGACAAAGGATAATACGGCTTTTGCAAAATGGAATGCGGCTGAGAATAACAAAGAAACGGATATGATCTACATATCGGCAAAGGCATCGGCAGGGTCGGGCTAAGTGATGCCAAATACTATAATGAGGAGGGAACAGCTTTGAAGAGATTTTTCAAAAAACTGAAAAAACACTGGATAACAGTGTGGCTCGTTGCGGCTGTTCTTGGTGTTGGCATTTTTGTTGTTATTGCTACATACACCGGTATCTACTCGGTGAAGAGAGTCGTATCGATGAAACAGCCGGCAGGAGTGCTTTTTTCCTCAAACAGTATGCAGCCCTCATCTGACACTTCGATCCCGACGAGACATCTGACAACATCGCAGAGCAGCGGAAAATATGTTTATAACCTGACTGTATGTGATTTTGCGCAGTCCGACCCGCTTACCAGATATGTCAGCGAAAACGGTCTTGACTACGATCTGACAGCACAGCTTTGTGTAAAGCAGAATGGCGAGTATTATCCGGTTAGTGATACGAATGTGACAAGTGATATCAAGACCCATGCGGCGAGCACAAAGTTTGCTATCCAGTATGTTTCCAATGGCGGAACGGATGTATCATCGACTAATACGGAACAACCTCTTGCCAACGGCGCTGAGGTCAGCTTTCCTAATCAGAGGATACTTCCGCAGCAGAACGGCAGCGTATTGCCTAACGGAACAAACAAGTATGCGGTGACCTTTGATCCTTACGAGCTGGGAGATAATCAGCCCATAGATTACTATATAAAGGTCAGGGCTACCCCGACAGATAACTCGCTTCCTACGTTATCCTGCTATCTTTATCTTACCAGATCCGTTACCAGGGATTCTGCATGGAGAGGAAGATTACAGGAACTGACAGGGCATACAAACTATGATGCATACAACTATATCATCGAAGGCAGCGGTAAAGGAGAGGTAACCGTGCGCTGGAATTCCAGCTATATAGATGTCAGCGAAGTGTTCCTAGCACAGAATGGTCTTACAGAAAGCGTTGTAGAAGAAGCTGAGGATGCGAATCATAATGTTTGGAAGCATTTTGTTCTGGATGTCGGAGATGAGGTCAACGGCACTGTTATAAGTCGTTATGAGCTTCAGCTCTATAAGAATAAAGAAAACGAAAATTACAGTAATGTACTGAACTATATAAGCTGCACCTATGTGGCAGATTAGTATAAGGCAGGTGAGCAGGTAATGAATAGAAAAAAGAGTTTATCAAAACGATTTCTGAGTTTGGTTATGGCCATGGCTCTTACTGTCAACATCTGCTTTGGTGACTTTATGCCTTTTGAGGGTCTGTTCGATGCTTTGTTAAAGACAGAGGCTGCTTATGTGCCAAGTAAAAACAAAAATGATTTCAGCGCAGGCAATATCTCGCTTGGCTATGATGACTTCAAGGCATATGCTTATTATTACCGGAATGAAGAAAGCTTTGCACAAGCACATCAAAATGACTCCATAACACTTACCTTCCAGACGATAGATACGATCGATTCGGAATACAGTCCGCTCGGAACAGAGAAATATCCTTTTAACGGCTCGCTTTTGTTCAGCGTTGCCGATGGAGTTTACGAATATACCCTCAAGACGAACACACCGCTGTTTGATTATATTTCGGATAATGCAGTTATCGGCAACAGTGTTACATTGAATCTTTTCAGTATGACGGCCGGAAATGCTCTTCTGGCCAATCATGTCAAGAATGCAGATTCGACCGCCGGAAACGGTACTGCAAACTGGAATATAAATCTGGCTCATCAGTATGGAAGCTATCAGACCTTGACCAGCCAGCCCTATGCAGGCGTTATAGATAAAATGATGGCGGGAGCTTCCGTGAAGCTGCAGTTTCACGATTATCAGAGTACAGCTGTAAGCTCATCAGGCAATGTAGGTATGATCTGCGGCGAAATGGCTGAGGATTCATCGATCACTCTGGAGCTTACAGAGAATACAGCCATGAATGTTACTTCTACCGGCAACGAGACTTCAGCAGGTGCGCTGGTCGGAAAAATGTACTCCGGCTCTGAACTTATCCTTGCAAGGATCCCTGCCGCATCGACCTCTTCATCGGTCACGGCAAGCGGTACGGGAAGCTATGCAGGCGGTCTGGTCGGATGGGCAAACAATGCATCTGTGACAGTACCGTCAGGTGGTATGAAGGTCGAGAATACAACAGGCGTTATGGTCATCCCTGTCCGGGGGACAGTAACAGCGGCATCGGGCAGCGCAGGCGGCTTGTTCGGATATTATGAGAACAATGACAGCGCAGGCGTTTTTGATCTGAAGGAATATGATATCGAAGCTACCGTTTTCGGTGAAAACTGCGGCGGTGTCTTCGGTGCGCTTGAAAATAAAAAAGGAGAGCAAACATCTGCTGCAAAGCTGACTGTGAAAAACACAGCAAATGCAGGAACTGTGAATGTTAGTTCCGGCAGCACTGCAAATAAGGGATACTTTGGCGGTATCGCAGGAATATATACATCCGATGTCCTTGCCAACAGCCTGGAGCTTGACGGCTTTACGGTCACATCAACAGCCAATGCTGAGTTTGACTCGTATGGCGGAGCGATAGGCATTGCCGGCTCCGCAGCGTATGTAAAGGCTGATGGCTTGACAGTCAATTCCACTAATGCCGGCAAAAAGGATAGTGATTCGTTTTACGGCGGTCTGATCGGAAAAACGTCTGATAATAATGGCGTGTTTGTAGATCTTGGAAGCTTTACACTTAATGCACCGAATTTCAAGGGCGGCGGAGTAGTCGGAAGCTTTAAGAACGGTGTGCTGCGTCTTAGCGGAGTGACCAATATGTCAGCAGCTAAGGCTGCAAGAGGCGGTCAGCTTATTGGCGAGAATGACAATGTGCTCACCTATGCTCTTGGCACAGGCTCTAACGGCACAGCCTACGAAAGCGGCTGGACATTTACACGTTCAAACGGCTCGCAGGTCGACGACCTTGGAACATGGGGCGAGGTAGTGCGTGTTGCTGACATAGAGGACAACACCAGCGGAATCCTCACTCTTGACAGTTCAGCTCATACGGTAACGGTGAAAGCAGCCGAGACTTCAATGGGTACAGCTGCTGATTTTGCAAAGACGGCTCTCAATATCCAGCTCAATCAGGGCAGTGATTACGATTGTCTGCTTTTCGCAAAGGATTCTTCAAACAACGTTGATACAGCTAATACAAGGGATACTCTCCTTGCAAGCACCACTTTATCACTAAGCGGAGATATTTCTCTTGTCGGCAAAGGTATCATAGGCTTTATGCGTGACGGTGGTGCTGTAAGCACTATCGGCAGCTTCACCGGAACATTTAACGGCTATGGTCATACACTTACACTTGCGATAGGTGAAAAATACGGTAACGGAGTAACTGCGTCCACAAACAGTGAGGGCGTCGGTCAGATATACCGTCATCAGCACAACGGTCTGTTTGCTGTTCTTGCAGGAACAGTAAAAGATCTGACCGTTGACGGAACGATCACAGTGCGCAATCATCGGGACGTGCCTAACAAAGATGATGCCGGTGCCATGAATATCGGCGGCATTGCCTCCCGAAACGGCGGCGACGTTACTTTGAACGGTGTCAAGACAAATGTGATCGTAAAATATCATGAATGCATTGATATCGGTACACAGAAGCTTGATAATACCGATTATCCACCCGAAAAAAATATTGGCGGTTTTTTGGGATATGTCGGCACTGATGGAAAAATCACGATCAACGGCAAGAGCGAGATCAAGAAAAACGACTTAGTAACGGACTCACAGTTCACTCTCAGCGGCTATCATAAACAGTGGGTGTGCTACGGCGGTGCTATCGGCAAGATCGCAGCAGAAACGTTTACGGTCGATATCGGTACAAAGGACGATCGAAATAACAAGCTGACAAACAGTCTGACTACTGATATAACAGGTATCACGAATGCGAATGCAGGCCAAAACAGCGACGGCGGCGGACTGATAGGCTATATCACTGCCTCTACTGGAAACTATGTCAGCAGGACTGTGAACCTCAATAACGTTGAATTTTCTTCCTGCACTGTTGGCAATGCTGCAAGCACGAACGGCGGCGGCTTCTTAGGCTATGCGTGGCTGAATACCACCACGAACGTGAATGGTGTTACCGTGACAAACGGTACTATCAATAATTCGACTGCTCCCAATGTCGGTGTGATGCTGTACAGCTCAACGGGTAAGATGAAGGTTGACAGCCTTTCGATCAACGGGCTTACTATGTCCGCAGGCGGCGGAACTTCGCTTGGTATGATCGTCAATAAGGCATATGACGGTGATAACGGTCTGTATCTTGATGTGCTGAATGCCGGCTACAGCCTTACAGGTACAACTGCGCCCACACAAGCTGCAGGAATATTTGATGAGATTGCGGCTTATAGTGCAAATAATGTGATAAACGGCGGTAAAGGCGCTGGTGTTATCTCTATCAATATGAACACCGACAGAGATACCAACAATGCCAATTTCAAAACAACAGGAACATATCAGAACAAAATGACCGTTTCTGATACATTGAAGGCAAATTCTCATGCAAGATATTATTATAACGTAGATAAAATGAGTTCCTCAAACGCAGGTCAGAATCTTGTTCTGTGGAGTTTGAGCAAATATGCAGCACCAAATATCAGAAGCGAGTTTTCCAGCACTGCTTTGAGCGGCAATGCCGACCTGACAGGTCTGTCGTTCTATCCTCTGGCAAACACCGAAGACGTGACGCTCAGCGGTCTGAATGTGACCTTTGATTACAGCGGAATATACGGAGCCGAAAGTGTATTCGGCACATCTAATCCCACGGATAGCTATATCCGTGATCCGGGTGTTGCAAACCAGCACTACCTGATGCACAGTGGACTGTTTATCAATGTTCCCGCAGGAAAAACCGTAACTGTTACCGGTTCATCATCTATCGGCGGCAATTTCCTTGAGGTCGGTGATTATAAAGCTGCGCTTATCAGCAAAACGATGAACGGCAACCTGAAGGTAACAGGCTCTCTTGTGCTTAAAGGTCTTACTCCCAAAACAACAGGCAATGCAGCCTATAACCAGGGCTATCTCCTTGTGAACAATATCTCACGCCCTGATTCGCAGACGGCAACTGTCACACTGGAACTGAATAACGTTTCCACAAGCGGCTATTCAAACACAGCACAGACAGCCGTCGCTAAGAGCCTTATCGGTCCTGCGGACGGCAGAAGCCTGAACTTCAAGTTCACAGGCATAAAGCTCGATTCAAGAAAAGCAACTGTTCCCAACACTGAGAATGTGGCGGATGTTAATGCTACGCTCACGAGTAAATACGGAACATCAAGATCCATATTCTCCGATGCAACACTGGTTTACTCCATCAACACCGACCAGTACGCTGAACTTGTTTATAACTATACCAGAAATGAAGACTGGGGAACTGACGGAAGCGGAAACAGAAACGTTACCTACGGCAGTGAGATCTCCAATTCTAAGGAGTATGCAGGTCAGGAAAAGAAGTACTACGGTGATCCGAGACACTATACAAGACCTGACCAGGACAGCGATACGGAGTATACATTCTCGGATAGTATTTTCCTGCCGTATGTATACACCTCTTATGATCCCAACGCAGACCATACGAGCATGTATAACAGAGAAATAAAAGTCAATGTTGTTACTGAGGTTGAGTGGGAAGGCTGCGGAAGCTACAACGATCCGTACTTGATCAAAGACGCAAAACAGCTTGTAGCTGTGGCTAAATTCCTGCAGACCGGTGCTACAAGTGATCTGGGCTCGATCATTCTTCCCGTAAATCCAGACAGCTTTAATAGCATTGATAAAGCCGCTAAGGGTGACCGCTGGTGTACTGATAAAACCGGTGACTCCTATCATGCGTTGTACACAAATAATGGAGATAAATTTTCATCTTCTGGTAAACCCGATTGGTCTAAGGATAAAGTCCAGTATTATCTTGCCAGTGCTTATTACAAGATAGGCAAAACTATTGAACTCGGAACCGATTTTGTCGGGCTTGGCGGAACAACTGCCAATACAGCTTTCCGTGGAGTTATCGTAGGTGCGAAAAATGAATCCGGAGAGCCGGGATATACTATCATCAACAAGAGCACAAGTCCGTTTATAACCGTAACAAACGGCTGCGTTATCAAGGATATCAATATTAAAGTTGATAATAACATAACCCTTTCTCAAGGCAACAATAGCTTTAGTAATGCCTATTTCGGATATGATCATACCACAACTGCCAGTGTATGCAGAAATTACGGCGGCATTATCGGTGAGATAATGGGCGGCGACAATATCATCGACAACAGCTATGTTACATTTGAAAGCGGCAGAACGATCACCCTCAGCGGTAGCAACGGCACTATCGTGCCTGTCGGCGGCTATGTGGGAGTGGTTGTCTTTGGTGCGCTCGTTTTCAAGAATATGGACGCAAGAAAGACTACTGTTGAAAGTACGAGGTTGAATGTTGTTTACAGTAATGGCAATACCAGCACAACAAGCGGTGTTAATTTGGCTAACAGTGTAGATAGTACTAATCAGGAATCCTGGGCGGCTATCTATGTCAACCCTATCGTCGGCCGTGTCATCAATGGCTATGCTGTCAATGAAACAGGCGGCAGTGCTAAGGATGCCAATGGAGATCCGGTAGATCAGTTTTCCAACTCCGAGGATGGCAAGTATCATGATGATGGCAGTACCACGAGAACCGGAACAATCGAACATACACTTAAAAACGGCAAGAAGCATTATCCTATCGCTGATATAACACAGAGTCTTGACAAACTGAATGTTACCAAAGTTGCAAGTGCAGGGGAAGATGGAAACGAAGATGGAAACATAAATGTTCCTAATGCACAGGCTTTGTTCGTACTGTCTTTAATTACACAGTCGACGGCGGGAACGGCGACTGAAGTTGAAGGTGAGTATCCTGATGCTGCGCGTTCTCTGTCATACGGAACATATATATACAGTAATAAAACTAATGTTCATGGTATGAGCCATAATGCAAATTATAATGATGTAGGAACCTCTCTTGTGCCAACAGCGGATGATCCTGAAACAGAAGGAGATGAGACCGTAGAAGTATCTGATTTTACGGGCTATGCGAGAGATGATTCTGCAGATAATTCCGCTGTTCCATACATCATAAGACACTATACACCAGGCTCTTCGGAGGAAAAAACACTTACTAAGTATTCAGAGTTTAGGGATGTGGATAATCTTGATGGTGAAGACTTGATAATTGGAAATGTTAGAAATGGAACAGATATCGGTCAGATAGGTTTTTTAGATGAAGGAAAGAAAACCACATCTGGTAGGTTACACATGAATTGTACAACAGGTAACTATTCTGAGGCAGCTGTAATTCATTTTCAGAAAATTGGATCTGATTATGTTCTTTATTATACAGATTCATCTGGTACTCATTATTTAAAAATGACAAATAATAATGGTACACAGGGCGGATTAACGATAGTAGATTCAATAGATGAAAGATGCTATTTTACAGTATCATTTGACGAAAGTTACAACAGGTGGTCCATTTATGGAAAAACAGAAAAAAAATATATTAATTATAGAGGAGCTACAAATGGCTATGCTGCATATAACTCAAAAAGTGATGCAGGTAGTTTGTTGGTTCTTTATAAAGGCACTTCAATTAGTAAAAATATAAACAACTACCCCGCCCGCTGTGTAACAAGCACAGCAGGTTATTATGATATCAAACTTACAAATGAAACAGAAGGCTATGTTTATCAGCTTCCCGATAGCTTTAGGGGGCTTGGCTGTGTAGGCAACTATAAAGCTGCATACAATATGAAGGTGGATCAGTTCAGCGGTGCAGGCTGTACTATTGATGAAGATATATATCTGAACAAATTTGAGACGGATAACTACTTCAATAAGCTTCACAATGGTACCACACAATATGTTCAAAATGATGTGGGTGATTATAGTGTTAATCATCAAACACTTAACCATGGAATAGGGGTGTTTGATTCAATTAAAACCAAGAATACGAGCAGTGCGATTTCCAACTTTACTCTAACAGGTTCTGTGAACACTGAGATCTATGATAATACCTATAAGGCGTCATCGCAGGAACTGGTTCTCTATAATTCTGCAGCTGCTGGATGGTTAAGTGTCGGCGGAGTGGTCGGAACAGGTGTTAACGAATCAAATATAATTTTTAATAGTATCACTCTTGATGGAACCACTGTCTGCGGTTCGTCTGCAGTAGGCGGAATTCTGGGCTATTCGTGCAACAAGGGAAATTTAACTATTTCAATAGTAAGCTGTAATACTGATAATTCGCGCGGATTATCAGTAAAAATGAATAGCGGTTCAAATTTGGATAATTCAGATAACTCAAAAGCAAGAAATGCCATCGGTGGATTTGTTGGCAAGTGCTTTGAGGGCAAGGTTGCTATCTATGGTACTGCCGCAAAAGATAGCAACACAAATCTAAATAATTATTCTACTGTAAGACTGGCTTCTTTCGGTTTTGAGACATCAACAGCGAACTATAAATGCTGCGCAGGCGGTTTGGTCGGGTTTGCAGGTGATGGCTGCCAGGCTTATGATATGTATGTTGTTTCCAATAACAGCAGTTCTCCAGTTACAATCGGAGGCAGCAAGATAAATTTTGCTGGTGGCATCTGCGGCGGTATGCAGTCATGGATAACAGGCGCTTATGAAAAAACAGAAAGTGGTCATACTAAAGATGATATTATCCCAGGTTATGAACCTACCTGTTTTGCAATTTTCAAAAACTGTACAGTAGATAATATCAATATCGAAGGGCAGATGGTTGGCGGCTTATACGGCGGTAAATGGGGTTCTACTGGCTGGACTCCATATTCGATAACCGTAGATAACTGCAATATGGTTGGCAATTCGACAAATAAGAATACCATTCAGGCTATCCAAGTGTATAATAATTCTGAAATTTATGCTGGCGGTTTTATCGGAAGAGGACTGGTACTTACAGATGGTACCCCTAATATCCATATCAAAGATAGTAAGGTTTCCAACTATACTATAACAGGAATATACTGTGGTGGATTTATCGGCTATGCAGGGTCATTTGCTAATAATACAACAATGACCTGCTATATCCATGACAGTTCTGTGGAGGACTGTGTGATAGGTGAGTCCGGAAACTATGCCGGCGGTTCTATAGGTCGTGTTCAGCCCAAGAACACTTCTACAGCAGAAGAAACTGCAAGCAACAGAATGCTCGGCTACAACATCAAGCTCGATAATGTTACATCAAATAGCGGTAATAATATGGGCGCTTGGGTTGGTTATAAGGATTCGGGCAAGGTGTCTATCCAGTTTACCGGCATGGCGATCTATGGCCAAGGTTTCAGCAAAAACATAGGCAACAATGCTTCTCTTGAAGACGCCTCCTTCGTTTTCTCAGCCTACGACGAGAATATGCTCACATCAACACCGGGCGTTTCCGGACTCAACCAGGGCTCGACCGTCGATATGCCCAAATACCCATATGTCAACATCAATCCGCAGTCATCTATGGGCACGGGCGAGATCATATCGGGTGACGGTGCGGTCCTTTACGGTCAGAACGTTTCAATGGCTGCCAAGATCTATTCAGAGCTTGGAGACACAAACAATACAAGACGTTATACAACGTTTGATGATACCGATATAACTCCCGGTAAAAAGATAGGCGACTACCTTAGTGCATCGCCAGGTTTTGAAGGTGATAAGATCACAACGTGGAAAACTGAGATCGGTTCAACTCCTTCCGGAGTCGAAGACTTTGCAATGATAGTTATAGCAAACGAAGATGCGGCCGAGACCACAGCTCTGATAAACCGCTATATCCAGCTTGTCACGAACACAGCAACGGACTACAACTCCGGAGGTGACAGCTCCTATTACAACATTGTCCCTAAAGCCTGTGTTTATGACAGTGAGGACGGCAGGTTTGAAGTGACGGAAGATGATGTGCCCGGTATCAATTATGAAGCAGGAGCTACTATTGAAATAGACGAAGCTCATACAAAAGCGCCTGCTGCCTTTTCTGTAAATAGTGCGGGAGCTGATTCACTTAAACCAAACAAGTTCACCCTGCTCGATGTACAGTTTAAAGATCCTCTTAACACCAGTAATATCGCATATCATCTGTATGTACCTGTTTATGTCAAGAGGTCAATAAAAGCAACGTTTTCATCGACAGCGCTGTCAGGAACAGATGCACTGGCAAAAAACTATACAGACAAACTTGCACTCAGCAATCAGATGATTGCCGAGAACCTTGGAAACTGGGTCACTGCCTATGTCAGGTTTACATATCCTGAAACCGAGCTTCAGGCGCTGGTCGATTTGGGAATGCTTGATTGGAATGCAGATAAGCAAGTGGAACTGAATTTTACTGAAGGTGCGACCGGAAAAAGCCTGCCGACAGACACACAGCTCGTTCTGATCGACCCGAACGGTAATTCCGACAGGGCTTATTATGCCACCGGCAGCGAACTTGAAAGCGGCACATTGATTTCATTCTCAGATTTCCATACCTCGTACAGCGGCGGAACTGCTTTTAACGAGCAGGATCTCGGTGATATAATAGGCGATTCTGTAAGAGTCTATCCTGATGCTTCGGGAAACTATGAGCTGTCTGATTCTTCTGATTATGATATAAAGGTCGGAAATGCTTACTACAAATATGTGGGAAATGGTAACGGCAATTACAAGATCACGGTGGAGTCACCTTATAATGAGGATTACTACATCAGTATGCTTTTGCCACAGAGTGACCTTGTGTTCATGTTCGATGTTCGTTCACCGTTATCTCTAAGCGGAAAAGCTAAAACATATGTGACCTATGGACAAGGAGATCTGATAACAATACTTCTCGGAGACCTGTTTGAGTATTCATTTACTGAGGATCCTGTCATAGGTCCTGATGATAAGGTTATAACGGATAGTAATAACACGATGACATTTGATATTTCATCAAGGGTCAGACTGAAGGAAGCAAACAGAAGATACTTTGCTGAAAATCTCGATTCAAAGGGCACATCTCTTTATCATGCCGACGTTATTACGTTCAACAGATATTACCTTGGCGGCTCGGATACGTCGATGAGCGGATACGGGAATATCACGGTCACTGATTGTGAATTAACAAACTCAGCAGGAACTGGAAATGTAACGAATTTGACAGGAAGCGTCAATGCGGCAGCTTCCGATCTGGGGATCACGTCTAAGACAGGCGATATCAGAAGTGATGTTACAGCCGGATACAATAGTGCGAATTATAACGGAGTGACGATACATAAGAGTATAGTTGTAGAGTTCAGTAGTATCGAAGATTTCCCGTCTCGTTCTGCTGATGCCGGTCAGGAATCACAGTATGGTGTGAGTGCGACTGTCAACTCGAATATATCTTACGTTGAAAATGAAGTTGAATATTCAAACAAGAAGGCGACTTATGCTGATACCAACCGGTATTACAGAGAAAACGCAAATTCGGCAACACTCAAATATGAGGCGAATGACGAACGCGACAGCTATGATCCGGTCGGTTGGGCAAGTCATAACTATTCACATCTCGGAAACAATGGCCTTACCTGTATGTGGCCTGAAGATGATCTGGGGATGCCGATAAGTGCGACTGCTGTGTATAATGCATTTGCGGTAAGCAATTTTGAAGATGCAAAAACCATCAGATACACGCTGACTCTGTATAAGAAAACAAATATCATAGAAGAAGGCGCTGTGGTCGGTGTTGAATATCAGCAGGTCGATGATATTGATGAATACCTGAAGAATTTCACGCTGTACGGAGGGAAAAACGGCAATACCGTTATCACGAAGTCAGAAGCGCAATCCAATGAAAAGAGGTATGTATATACAGAGAATGTAGCCGATGCCAATGTGGATGAACAGAAATTTACTGTCGGCACCTATTATGAAGTGGTGACGGGTGATGATTTCCATAAGTATGCTAATTACAAGGTGATGCTTGAGGTATCGCTATTAAACAGCAGCGGCGGTATGATAACAAACAGTACTCAACGGGACTATATAGTTTATACCAATGCAAAGATACAGCCGGAAGTGATACAGTAAGACCCGTTAAACACCAGACCCCGGAGAACACAAAGCTTCTCCGGGGCCTTTTTTGCATAGGTTTGGGGCGGGCGGTCATGTGATCTGAAAATGAAACTGAAAATTTCATTTTTTGGTATTGATAATGCAATGTAAATAGTGTATAATTTCAAAAATACTCAGTGTAATATTTTTATATGAAAGGGTGTTCTTATGCGTGATATTATCCTTATTTTGCGATAAATGGGAGTTCTGCAAATGCAGCCCCGGGACCGTATACGGTGATGTGAAAAACTGGTCCGAGGTAGACCTTCCGCATGACTGGTTCATTTATGACACAAATGATCTGTATGAAAATTCGACAGGCTGGTACAGAAGAACTGTCGATATCCCCGATGACGGCCGAAGGACCGTTCTGCGCTTTAACGGGGTGTATATGGATTGCAGGATATACGTAAACGGTGTTCAGGCGTTCGAGTGGAAATACGGCTACACCAGCTTTGAGTGTGATATAACGAAGTATCTTCACACGGGGAAAAACCTGGTCGCTGTGCGTGTTGACCATATCGAGCCCAACTCCCGCTGGTATTCAGGAGCAGGCATCTACCGAAAGGTCAGACTTGTCCGCTATGAGAACACGCATATCCTTTCGGACGGAGTTTATATAAGCGCCGATACAGACGGCAATGTTACTGTTGTGACGCAAACAGAGCGCCCCGATGACAAAAGCTGCGAGAAGCTGTGTTTAAAAGCTGTGATAACCAAATACGGCAGTGATGAAACAGTGGCTGAAAGCACGGCAAAGGTTTGTGCCTGCGACAGGTCAGCGCTGCCCGGTGAGATCGTCAGAGACAGTTTCAAATACTCAAAAAACGAACAGAAGCTTTTTGTTTGCGAGCCTGAGCTTTAGGATATAGAAAAGCCCGAGCTTTATGAGTGCAGGGTCAGCCTTTTTGATGAGGACAGGCAGATCGACAGTGTAAGCGTAAGGTTCGGTTTCAGAAGCGCCGTAATGACGAGCGATAAAGGCTTCTTTCTCAACTCAAGACACGTCAAGCTGCACGGCGTTTGCGAGCACCATGACCTGGGTGCGCTCGGTGCTGCTGTAAATAAATGCGCTATTGAGAGAAAGCTCAGAACACTTCGCTCGATAGGCGTGAATGCGATAAGGACGAGCCACAACCCGCCGGCGCCCGAGTTCCTGGAGGATGCCGATGAAATGGGCTTTCTTATCATTGATGAGTTCCTGGATATGTGGGAGCTCAAAAAGACAGAGAATGACTATGCAAGGTTCTTCGGTGACTGGGTTAGGAGGGACGCAGCGTCGTGGATACGCCGTGACAGGAATCACCCGTCAGTTATCGGCTGGAGCATAGTTTGTTGATGTCAGCGGCGCAGGAAGGCTTGTCGGGCTCGATAACGGTGACTTCACGGATTATGAGCAGTATAAGGGAACATCAAGGAGATTGTTCTCGGGCAGACTGTATACCATAAGCGGCGGCTGGGTAGGCTATGAAAACGTCGATTTCGGTGAGGTCGGAAGCGATACGATAACTATACCGCTGTTTGCAAATTATGCGACACCGGTTGGAATAAAGGTTTATGACGGTGTGCCCGGCGAGGGCGGCGAGCTGATAGGCGACTTTGTCTATGACCTGAAACCGATATGGCTGACCTATCAGGCAATGACCTATAAGCTGAACAGACTGCTGAGGGGAATACATATCATCGTTTTGGCGTCGGATGTTTCGTATAATATCCAAGGGTTCGTTTTTGAAAAGAGAGCCAAGGAAACTGCTGAGCTGACAGCTGTTCACGCCGAGAGCATATACGGCGACAGGTTCATACTTGTAAGATAGAAACGGTCACAAAGTAAACTTTCAAAATTTCACAGAGAAAATTTCTCCCCTTGTATTATTTCCGGGTGATACAAGGGGAGATCGCTTTGTATTTTTATCGTGACAGGCATACAAGTTCACTATGAATAAATAATGCCCTGATATGTTGTCACAATGAATAAGAAACGCAAGGTTAAAATTGTTATATCACAACTTTTCTTATCCGATTTCACACCATTAAGCGAATGATATGTAAACTATCAATTTGTGATACAGAAAATGGAAGTCGGTACAAAATAGGCTCGGTCATCTACGAAAACGCACTTTTTTGAACAGTTGAATCAAGTGCGAGAAATGACGATATTAGGCGGTTTTATGGCTTAGTATCTATACTGTTAAAGCGACATACATTCACTTTTGGATGACAAAATGGGTGGGCGGTAACAGTAACCGTCAAACTCATCGCACATTTCCAAAACTAAGAGCCACCCAAATTCGGGTGGCTCTTTCCACATATCATAGTATCATAGCACTCACTCGGCTTCAACCGTAATATTTCTTCCGCTTTTCTTAGCCTTATAAAGTGCCTTATCAAGATTTGTAAACACGCTCATCAGGTCTGAATTCTGGTTGAATGTTATCGTTCCAAGACTTGCTGTTACATGACCTGCAGTGCCGAAATCCGTACTTTCAATGCTCTTTCTCAGCTTCTCTGCAATGCCGAGGGTCTTTTCATTATCACAGTTCGGGACAAGAAGCATAAATTCCTCTCCGCCCCATCGGCCTGCACATGAGCCCTCGACCTCTGAAATTGCCTCATTCATCAGCTCGGATACCTTGATAAGAACCTGATCTCCGACCGCATGACCAAATGTATCATTTACCTTCTTGAAAAAGTCAATATCCAGCATTATAAGCCCTGCTTCACTGTTACTCTTCTTGACGGAATCATAACACTCATGTATAAACTGCTCGGTCCTGCGCCTGTTGTAAAGCTTGGTCAGACCGTCGTGGTCAGCTATTATCTGAAGCTGATCATTAAGCTTGCTGACATTTGTGTAAGCCTTATGAAGCTCCGTAGTCGTAGCGTATACAAGCTTTGTAAGCCTCTTGATGAGCGATGCCTGACCCTTCAGCACCGAGTCATCAACGTGAACTCTCAAAGGCTTTCCGGGTGCAGGTGGGCCCTCACGCATTGCTATCGACATAAGCGTTATGTTGTACTCAAGTACGTTTCCGTTCTTCTTGTCTCTGTTGACCTCGCCCCATGTGTGGAAGCCCGCAGTCTCAGCAATCTGCTGGAAGGGAAGCATCTCAATATTTACAAAGTCCTCCCAGAATGACTTCCTTACCGAACACGAGTACAGCAGTATTGCCTGCGGCTTGAAGTCGCAGATTTCAATCAGCCTTGAATCTACCTTCTTGACAATATCAGCGGGCGCACCGTAGCAGAGATAAATGTTCATGCCCTCAGTTACATAGCCTGCAAGGTCAAGGGTTCCGTCTTCTTCAACTGTGATAGTGTGTCTTAAAAGCTCCTCTCCGTCGAGCTCAGCCATAAGCGGAAATTCAAAGGTCTCCTCAGCGAAATTCTCGTCAGCCTCGATCTGCATATATTTTTCATAGAGCTCAACCGCAGGTCTTCCGTCAACCTCGATAAGCCTGTTTCCGTCAGCCTTTGTGACCCTGAAGGGTACACCCAGCGTCTGCCAGCCTACCGACTTGTCAACCGTAATGTGGAAATCCGCACCTGCATAAGTAATACAGAAAATAAGGTCACTGTAAAGCCCGTCCTGATCGAACACATAATGCTCAGACGACTCCATAGAGTGTCCGCCTGCATATCCGCCGAATACCTGTATCTCTCTTTTGCACTTGCTTATCTCTTCAAACAGAGTTCTGGTCTCAAAATTCGTACCCGGGAGCATAAGCTCCAGACCCTTTATATCAGGTGTGGAGTCAGCCAGAGCCTTTATCTCTCTGCCAGTCTCAAGCTCCTTACCGCATGACTTCGGGAAGCGGTGAAGCGTAACATCAGCATTTTCAAACATCATTACCGAGATAAGCACACCTCTGTCCATAAGACGGCCGTTTTTGATCTCTCCTGCAGAGATAGAGCCTGCGATCTGCTCTGTATTAAAAACAGCCTTAATTTTCTGACATATCCCGACTACAAGCTCTTCATCAAGTACACCGCTGTAAACATGAAAAAGGATACTTTTATAATTTGCTTTATTGTATTCTTCCAGCAGACCTGCCAGCTTTTCCTTGAAATCAAGTTCGCTTACATAGCGCACAGACAGATGCTTCATACTATTCCTCCCCATATCAGATATAGACATTATACCATATAATAACGTCCGAATGCAATACTTTATATCTGAAAATTCGCTAAAATTTGCTGAAACTTTGTAGAATTGGGCTTTTTGAAATACCGTTGGTAGAAATATAAAATCACAATTTGGATTTTTTCTACCAAATTTTCTACCAAAATCGCTCGTTTTT
>OCVV011200409.1_pt1 | contig 21972 bp, 41 predicted proteins | sample 1539721 | NCBI WGS metagenome assembly OCVV01 (sample SAMN02144230, study PRJEB22623) | gut metagenome | biome: sheep rumen | host: Ovis aries | place: New Zealand
CTCCATTTCTGTGTTATATGGTTCTGGTAATGGCATCCAAGCTATAACACATTCATCATTCCACTTTAGACCTCTTCCGTAATAATATCTTTGTCCTGTCACAAGTCCGTGTTCTCCGTAATCAATAGTGGTCATATAAGTTCCCATTTCCTCTGGTAATCTCTCACTAACAGGAATCCATGTTACCTGTTTTAATAATCTGCCATACCTGTTTCCGCATTCCACACATCTATCAGCAAATTCGGTAACTGTTTCTGTGTGGGTAGGTGTTACGGGTGGCAACCTTTTAAGCATTTCTTTTGCACTATCTAAAGAAGTACCCTCAGTATCTATTCTGCAATCACCACAAAATTCTGAGTCACACTCATCACAGATTTTTTGCAATCCATTTATTACCTCTACCCTGCTCACCGCATCCTCGCAAGGCTCTGGACACAAGGCTTTAATAATTTCTGTTGCTTCATCATGGTCTAAACACTCGAATATGTACTCTTTTGCTTCTTCTCTTGTCATTCTTATACCTCCTTTATCGTTTCAATCTCCAACGGAAGTATAACGTTTGGCTTCGCCATTCCTATATGCTTGCCATATAACTCCATAAATTCCCATAGCTGAAATTTCGTTTTGCCCTCCTCATCAACCTTTGGGAAACGAGGCTCAAGAGGTCTACCACCACTTCTTTTTATACATTCATTTAGTTCATCATATTGGTGATAATATACTTCCTTACCATAGTCAGTAAGTGTTACTTTTATAAATTCATTCAGATTTATTTTCATTCCTGTCCCTCACTTTCTCTGTACTTGTCGATAATATCCTCAACATCATCAATTATTCCATCTGAACAACTGCACGAACAATTACGCAAGTTTTGTATCTCGGCTCTTATCTTGTCAAGAACAGGTTCTTGTTTTAAGGTTGTTAAGAACTCAACTAAATCCCTCATTTCGTTTCCATCAAGAGTAGTTTCATCTTCTATCACTCCGCTTATATGACCTATCCAATCTCCTAAATTAAAACTTTTATAGTTCATTCCTTTTCCTCACTTTCTGCCATAACTTTGCACCCCTGTTTCTCAAGCAGTTCCAACTTTGCAAGAGCCATCCCGATAGATGTTGCCGTTCCGTATGATAGACCTTTTTGTATTAAAGAAAAATCCTCTTGTGCTATCTCTGATAGGTTATCATTCCAATCAAAAGGCTTTTCAATTATCTCTGCCATTCTAGCCCTCGCTTTCATGCCAGCTATGAGTCTTTAACCATCTTTCATACACTGAATATGGTCTGCATCTTATATGTCCTTTGAACCAGAACAAGTTATACCACTTTTCCACATATCCATATTCTGCGTGAAAATCCTTAATTGTATTGTCGGCTAAATCGTGCCACATAAAATGAGGACAGAAAACTTCATTCTTCCAAGATGGGATATAAATTATTTTTACCTGTCTGCCCCATTTAATCTTGGCTTTTAGTGCCTCAATTAGACAATTAGAATAGTATTCTTCTTTCATTTATCCTCACTTTCTCTTAACGGACATTCTTCAGGTTTATAGGTCAATACTTCATCAGCCGTCAGATTATAGATGTATCTCATCCCATTACAAAACGGGCAAGTAATACCCATATAGGGCTGTCTATCCAATACTGTTTCCTGTTTTACATTTACAACATAATTATGAAATGCATTAAACCCATGCATCTTTGCTAATGGGCAAAAAACGCATCCTTTTGGTGTATCTATCGTTAAAATTGATTTACTCATTTCTTATCCCTCACCTTATTCTTGACAACTTCATCTTCATCTTTAAGTTTATCAATACTCTCTTTTAATACATCATCAAAAGATAAATTAGGGTCTTTCTGTTTTCTCTTTGCATAAACCCAATCTAAGTAGCTATAACCAAATCCATTTATACTGCTAATATCCAATATTCTCTTCCTTATCTATTCTTCCTCCTCTATTCTGACCGCTATGTATCTCGGATTTTTAATGTTCCCGTGTTTTCCTTTGCTGGCGATGGTTTTAACGTTGTTTTCGTTTGTGCCGATAATCTCCGCCAGCTCTTTGGCCGTGTCTGCTATTGCGATCGGGAGCCTGGTTTCGTCTTTCGAGACCGCCATCCAAACTGTCGTTTTTTTACTTTTCATTTTTGTTCCTCGCTTTCTTGTGGCTCAAAATCTCACATCATCAGTCATGGCTTCCCATTCTTCTTCGGTCATTTCTCCGTCAATAGTTTCTGTTTCGTATTCCCATGTAAATGATGCGTACATTACAAATCGTTTGCCACACTGGTCACAAGTGAACTCCTGCAAACCTTCTTTGTAACATTCAACAGGCTCACCACCGATATAAGTTTCTTCATAACTCGGATCATACTCTTTGCCACAATACGGACAGATTATATTTTGACTTATCTCAGAATTGCTATATACTTCGCTCATTCCTTATCCTCGCTTTCTTCTTTTTCTAACTTTTCGATTTCTTTTATATTGTCTATTTTTGACTTATACATTAAATTTCCTTGACTCAATTTCTGCGCCAAAGAATTTTGCATATTTACGGATTCTTTCAATATCATCATCCCATGCTCCGTAATCTCCATTTTTATAAACCAATCTGTAAAGTGTTCTCATTTCCTCTAGATTCTTTGTTGATTCTGCTTCTTCAATGAAAGCCCTGCCTGTTTCTGTTAACTTTATCTCTTTTTTTAATTGGCTCATTTTATCCATTATTCATTCTCCATCCTATTTGCTACAAAAAGAATCCAACCGCCGCTAATTACTGACATGATTATAGGGACAGCAATGTTTTCGCTATCATACATTCCTAATGATAAAAACAACACAAGCACTGCCACACTATTTACAAATTCTAAGATTTTATTCTTCATTTATCTTTTCTCCTTTCTGACCAATTCGCCGCCTAATATTTCGTAATCATGTCCATCTTTTGATTCAAAGTTTGAGAAGATTTCACACCATCTTCTGGCACATCCTTTGCACTTTGGTGTGTCGATGAAATCGCCATTGCCGTTTTTTAAGCCATATTTGCAAAGTTCACAAATAGCTTCGTCTTCAACATCCTCCTCGTCATCTTCTTCCTGGTCTTCCTCGTAATCTTCTAGGCTTGGTTCATCGTACCAATCGTACCAATCCATGACCATGTGGTTTTCAAGTTCTCCGTGATAAAACATTGTTCGAATCTCCTTTCAAAATGTAATACATTTTCGATAATTAAATTATAGTATATGTAATACATTTATGCAACACTTTTTCGCATAAAAAAAGAACCAAGTTTTCACTTGGCTCTTTTTTTAATGCAGATTGTTTTTTGTTAAGAGGTTTTTACTAATCGGTATTCAGTAAACCTTACTTTTACACCATAGCGATTCACGGCTTCTCTGTCAAGACTTGAAATGTTCATTCCGGATTTACGGAGCTTAAAAATCTTATCAGACAATCTTGTGCATCCGTAAAGATTGATTGCCTGAAGAGAAGTGATTCCCTTTCCGGATTCAAGATGCTGTTTTACGGCTTGTAATTGGTTCATATTCCGCTCCCCTTTCTTTACCCTTAAAGTTCTTCATCACATCTTTTGATATGCCTTTCCACCCTGTTCAGTGCTTCTGTGATGGCATTCATTGATTCTTTAAACTCCTTCTCGTATTTTTTGACGATATGCTCCGGAGTAGTTCCATGTTTTTTCTTGAACTTCTTGTTCTTCTGTCTTCGATTCATCAGAAAAGCCTCCTCTTCTCAAATTATGCAAAAGGAAGTTCTTCTGCTATATCATCCGGAATGCTCATGAATCCGTCATCGTCTGTCTGTGTTTCTGGTGTTGTCTGTCTGTTTTCGTCCGCAACTCTCTTGGATTCAGCAAACTCAATCGAATCTGCAATAAATGCGAATCCATATACTTTCTGACCATCTTTGTTTGTGTAGTTGTTATTCTGCACACTTCCAGACATCACAATCTTTGTTCCTTTTGTGAGGTACTTTTCAGCGAACTCTCCCAACTTTCCAAAGGCTGTTATCTGAAAGAAATCAGCCGTTGGTTCGCCATCACGTTTGAATCTTCTATCAACCGCCAAACTGAACTTCGCCACACAAGTGTTGTTTGCTCCTCCGTATCTTATTTCAGGATCATTGCAAAGTCTTCCCATGAAGATACACTTATTCGTCTTTTTTGTCTCCTTTTCTATTCTTCTTCGCCTAAAACTAGGCACATCAAAATCATTCCAACAAATAACATCAGTTTCAGCTTCATCTATCTTCCTGTGCTCCCAAAACCATTGTTGCCTCGAGTCAAATCGCTTTCATATAGTTCTGACTCGTCTGATACTAGCTTCGGTTCTCCGTAATTAACCGGAAGGAAAACAATCTGTGAAATCTTGTCTCCTGGTTCAACCTCGAAAGGATAAGGTCCTTCGTTGTAAAGCTTTACACAAATAGATCCGGTGTAACCTTCATCAATCAATCCGGTTGAAAGAATGTTGTGCTTTACATTCAATCCGCTTTTAGAAACTAGCAATCCACAATGTCCTTCTGGGATTCCAATATGGACTCCGGTATCAAATACGGCTGAATCGTGAGGAGGGATTGTGACTCCCTCTCTCGCTCTCAAATCCATTCCGGCATCGGTATGATGCGCTCTTATTGGCATATATGCGCCATCTTCAAGATATACGTTAATCTGCATTAGTTCTGCCCTCCGAACAATTCGTTTGCAACATCGTTCTCGGAAGAAGATGTTGTATTCTCTGTTGCCTTTGGTTCTTCAGCCGGAACTTCTGTCATTTCTGCATCAATTGGTGTGTCCGGTGTATTGTCAACATAACTCTTTGTTCCATCCTCATTGATAACCGCCTGGTCTGATTCAACGGCTTTCTGCATATCAATTGACATTATGCCCCACTTACTAATCAACTGACGGAGCATTGTCTTATAAGCCATACCATCGAAATCCTTTTCCCAGAAAGTATATCCTTTCTTTGCTCTATATCCGGCAGAATACTTGAGTGCGTGTGCTTCCATCTTGGCTCTGCTCCAATAGATAGCCTTTCTGAATCCGTTTGTGTACTCGAACATTGCATAATAGCCGATTGTAGGTGTCTTCTCACGAAGTTCTTCATCTTCAATAAGGTTCACTTCGATTTCTTCGTTCAAAGGATCGAAACGAATAAGTTCTCCTTCTTTGATAGCAAGGACATTCAACTTCTTGTACTGTCCAGAACGTGTTGCAAGCTGAATATATCCTTTATATCCAAGCTGAAACTGTGCAACTTTCCCTTTCTGTCTGTCATTAAATGGGACCATGTAATAATGGCCTAACTGTGGAGAAGGTGAAAGTTTCAAGGATTCTCCCAAGAGTGCGGCCGAAAGAATGCTTGGGTTTGTGCATTCCTGAAGAGCCGGATTTGTCTGAACCGCTGAAATAATGGCAGAAATAAATCTCTGACCATCCTTTCCACCGATTACGTTGTTAATCTGATTTTTCACGGCATCATTTGTGAGATAAGCCGTGAGGCTTGCTTTCTGATTTCTGTTTGCTAAATTGTTTTTTACAGCCATTTCTTTGTCCTCCTAAATCAAAATCTGCTGAATCTTAATGTTATGTGCCTTTATGAATTCACCAAGTTCATGTGCTTCCTCTTTTGAGAGATAAGCCTTGAAACCAATCCATGTTCTTGGTGTTTCATTCTCTTCTGCCTGTGTTGGTGTTGTTTCTTCTACAACCGGAACACTTTCAGTTTCCTTGGAAGGTTCGTTCTGAATGCGCTCTTCTTCCTCTTTCATAGCCTTTTCAAGCTCGACTTTCTGACGTTCGGCTTCTTCTTTTCTCTTCTGGATGTCAGCAAGTCTCTTCCCTTCAGAAATAGCCTTTGAAAGGTCGAGTGTTCTCTTGTATTCTTCCAAAGATTCGAAACTATATTCCGGAAGTTCCTCAATGATCTTGACTTCATCCATAGTCTTTTTGATGATTCCGTCAATGTCTTCTTCAACCTTCTTCATTGAAACGGAAGAATTGAGCCATCTATCATCGAAAAGGTCAAATTCATCCAAGAATTCCGGCTTTTCTTTTGAATTCCAAAGTTCAATGATTTTGTCTCGCTTCTCATCCTTTTTCTTTTCTTCATAGCCTTTGACCTGCGTATCAATAATTGCGATTGGCTTATCAATGATTCCAATAACTTCGTTAATCTGTCCTTTGAATTCATTGAATGGTTTCATGTACTCTTTTTCGAGTCTGATTCTTTCATCGTTCAGAGCCTTCTTCAGTTTGTTGAGATTTGCTCTGTCTGTCTTGGCTTCCTTGACCTGGTCTTCTGTGTAGACCATCACTTCATAGTCGTGAACCTTTGTTGTAAGTTCTGTCTTCAGTTCCTCAAAGTTGAATTCAATCTTCTCTGGGAGCTGAACTTCTTTGATTTTTAGTTCCATTGTTCGTCTCCTATTATTCTTTAAATTTCCGGCAATTTAAGTGATGGATGCTCGCCGGATTTTAGTTTCTCGAAGAATTTCTTCTCCTCTTCCATTAAGTATTCAATATCATCCTTCACTTCTTCTCGTTCAATTCGATAGTGCCTTATCTGACAATACACTTCTTTGTCTTCGGTTTTCTCCCAACGGAGTCTTGCCTTTAAAATAGCGAATTCAAACTCGGTAACCAGGAAATAATGGAGCAACTGACAGTAATAATAATCCGGGATCGAATCCTTCCAATGTTCCAACTGTGTGCTGTTCATTATGTTCACAGTTTTGTTCTCAAAGATTCCCATTCTTCCGTCTTTGTCCTTCAACCATCCATCCAAAGATGCGTGTGCGAAAGGATATTTGTCATTGTGCCAAATGTTGTTTTCAACATAGAAAACTTCAAGCTCCGGATAGTCAAGTTTGAACATTTCTCGCATAAGTGGTTCGGCATTTATACCAAACTTTACAATGTCCTTGTCAGATATGTCTTCTTGCTCCTCTTCTCCGGCTTTTATCCGATAAAGATTAGCATTCGTCATCCAAGGATTGACACCTAGAATTGAACTTGCATCACTTCCGCCGATTGTGTGTCCTCTGCCTTTTAACCAATCGTTTCGGCTCTTCAAAACTTCCATTTCGACCATTTCATCAATCCCCTTCTTTCTGGAATAGTTCGTCAAGAGTTAAATCAGTTCCTAGTTTCTCTTTGATTCGAACCATTTCGGATCGTGTGAAATCTGTCTTGCCAATCATCTTGTTGTAGAAAGATGAATAACTCATTCCTATTTCTTCAGCCAAGATGGTCTGATTCATGTCTTTCTTCAGAAGTTCAACCTTTAGGTTCTTAAACATTCTGTTTCCCTCCTCTCTATGTAAAATATTATAACATACTTGTAATATATTACAAGTGATATTTAGAAAAAAAGAACCTTTTTAGGGTTCTCTTTTTTCTGTGTTGATGTCTGGACTCGAATAATATCTTGGAACATATCCGGCGGCCTTTTTAACATCAGCTGTCGTGAAACGTGAATAATGCTTTTCCATTTCTGCCTGAATTGTGGCTCGATGCATTTCCGCTTTTCTCTTCTCTCTAGTGCTTCTTTTATCTCTTTTCACTTTTTGAATCCTCCTTTGTCCACTTAATAACCAATGCCACAACAACAAGTGTGGTGATAGTGCATCCAACTCCAATTATTTCAAAAAACCACTTTGCAATTATCGTCAAAACCAAAATCAATTCCATTAACTGTCTCCTTTCCCTAAAAAATGTTCTATGTCCATTTTTTCAGCCACAAGTTTATCCTTCTGATCCTGAAGTTTTAGAATTTCAGCATCTATCGATTCAATATCTTTTTGAAGACTCTCCACTTGGTTCATACAAGCCTTAAACACCGCACCTGGCAATTCATAGTTTGATTCTTTGGCTTCCGTTTTCCCTTCGTTTGAAGTTTTGCGTTTCATTGCCGGAAGAGAACATCCGTGATTGACCAAAAGATTTTTGATGGTGCTAACCTCACATCCTTGTATCACCTATGTGTCACATAGTCAACACTTTTTTCAAAAAAGTTTTAAATCTTCGAGAATCTAAAGATTATCTTTGCGTTCGCATAGTTTATTATGCGTTCACGCAACAAAAAAGAAGGAAGGGTTTATTCCCTTCCTTCCTGGAGCTTAACAAGAAACGATTGATAGAGCCTTGAGTCAAGAACTTGGACACATCCAACAAGGTCATCCATCGTATTGAATAAGTGTTCCGGATCAGTAGTCCTTGCTATCTTCCGAAACTCGGATTCGTTTTCGCTTTCTGGAACTATTCCGTTTTCAACCGATTCCTTCTTGACGTTCTTTAATATATAGTCAAAAACCATTATCCGAAGACAAGTATCAAAATTTGATGGCATTTCTTGGCATTGTTCAAGTGCATCCAGAAGTTCTTCACTTGTAGGCATTATTCATCAATCCTCCATTTCGTTGATTTTGCTTTTCAACTCTTCAAGTTCCATCATGAGTTCGTTCTTGTCTCCGCTATAACCACCTTCACGAGAATATCCACCACGAGAAGAATATCTTCCACGAGAATCTCTTCTTGCGTTTGGGCCTCTTCCTCTGCCGTCTCCTCTAGCATAGGACATTCCGTCATAGTTGTAGCTTCTACCACCATCCATCATTGGATAGTCATAAGAACTTCCCTCGTCAGCTTCTTCCATTGCCTCAATCGTCTTGATAGACTTGAGGAAATGAGCCACTTTGTCACCGACTTCAAGGGAACTTGTTCCGAGTTTGCCCTGCGCAGAAATCTTGTCGAGTTCTTCATCGAGCATTTTCTCAATCTTATGATATTTTCCCATCTTCATTTCCTTTCTTTCTATGCAATCCTTGAGACTGTGAGATTTGCGTTCTGTGCGTTAATTGCCGGAGCAACTCCACCGGTTGGTGCTTCAGATACATTCTCAACTAAAACATTGAAGCAACATCCTTTTGGAACTGTGATAATTGCTGTCGATGTTACATTGAAATAGTTATCTGTTGAAGGTGGTGCTTCAGAAGCGGCCGCCGGAGTCACAATTGCTCTGCTTGTCAGAATTGGTTCTCCATCAATTGCAAGTGCAACCGCAATTGGTCCAACAGTTCCACCTTCTGGAATGGCAATGTTACCATTAAAATTGACCACATAACGTGCAAAGCATCCGGAAGGATTATTGACGATTCCTCGAAGAGTTACAATCCCAGACTCATTTCTATGGAAAATGTAGCCTTTTGTGCAAGGAATAGAAGTATTCAAAAGCACCGGCTGATTTGGCTGAACGAGCTGAACAGGGTTATAAGTAAACTCTGGCATATAGAATCACCTTCCTTCCTTAAAATCCATTACCACAGCCACATCCACATCCGTTGTTGCCGTTGCAAGTGAAGATTGGAGTTCTACCATAAACCGGAGTTGAAGGAACAGGGCAATTGCTCAATCTGTTGTACAACTGATCCACTTCATCAGAGAATCCCTGCTGAATGAAAGCATTCTGCGCTGTCTGTGATTCTCTCAAGGTTGCCATGTTGAGCTGTGTGCGAAGATTATCGTTCTCCCTCTTATAGCCATCTAATTCGAGAGCGCACAACTTGTCGAGAATGGCCTGCGTTCCCTGTGTCTGACTCTGAATGATGTCCCTTGTGTTGTTAGCATCTGCGAAACGTGTCTGATTGCCCTCATTCTGAATGATGTTCTGTGTCTGGCAAGTAGCAAGACGATTTTCACAGCAACAATCAGATAACTGTGTGCCAAGCGCATTGAATCCCTGGTTCATAGCATTCTGAAGTCCAAAGGCTGTCTGCATATTAGCAATCTGACGAGCATTTGCTCCCTGCTCTACACCGCTGAATCCATTCGCAAGAGCCATCTGCATATCTCCGCAACATCCACAAAGCTGTGTTGAAAGATTGCCGATTCCATCACGGATTGATGTGATTCCTGTCTGAAGCATCTGATCCCTGAAGCCATCATTTGTGTTTGCGTTGATTCCGGCCTGTCCACTCATAAGCCAAGGGAAGTCTCCATTTCCTCCACCAAAGCCACCGCCGAATCCGTTACCGAATCCACCGAACATTGCGGCGATTAAGAAAAGCACAATAAGGCTTCCCCAATCACCACCGAAACCGCCGAAACCACCACCGCCGTTTCCACCATAAAGTGGTCCAACCGGCATTACAAGTGAGTTGTCGTTTTCAAGTGCCATTTTTCATCCTTTCTACCTCTAATTGATTGAGGTCAGCGACTCATCAAAAATGATGAGCCGGTTTGATAGTGTATTTTGCAATATTCGTGCACGAATTTATTGCCTTTTATTCATTCCATTAAGGAATTGAGCAAACTGTGGATTGTTTTCAATCTGTTTTGCTTGCTGAACCGCCCAATTATACTGTTCCTGTGTGAGTTTTCCGCTATTCATCAAATACTGAATGGCTTCGTTTGGGTTGTTCATTAGTTCTGGAGGAATGTTCAACTTTCGCTGAATCATGAACTGTGTTGGATTCTGCATGAATCCTTTGAACTGTCCAATCATTCCCTGAATGCTTCCGAATGGATCGTTCATCGTTTGTTCCCTCCGTTTCCACCTTTCACAAGATTGTTTTCTCTCTTGTGAGATTCGTTCGAGCATTTACAAGGTTTAATCTTCGCTATTTGCCCTTTGAGTGCTTCTATTTCGTCCTTTAATTCCTCTAAATCCTTTCGAGTGATAATTTCCTCACTAGAAGTATTTAGAACGGAATTTGAGCCATTGTGCGCTTCGTTTCGCACACGATAGTCTAACACCTTAATTGACGGCATTCCGGTTCTGTCTGCTGATTTGATATAAATTGTGTCGGATTCCGAATCCCAAAGTTCAACCACGGCATTTGGTGCAACCGGATAGGCTTTTGCTCCGGCTTCTCCCTGAACCCAATTAAAAGGACTCTGCGCCATGTTCTGATTCATAAGTGGTGATGTAGTTGGGTTTGGAGCATAATTTGGAATAGGCTGTGGCTGTGGATAAATACCAGGATTCTGCATTCCGTTGTATGTTGGAAAATTCATAGTGTTTTAGTCCTCTCTTTCATAATCTACTTGTTTAAACACCATTATCGGAACTTCAAACGAAGAATTCCAAGAATCATACAGTTTTCCGTTGCAAACAGTAGCAACATGAGTTCCGGTCCCTAGAACAAACAATCCTTCTGGATGTTCTCGGCAAAAATCATCGAACGTGTAGCAATTCGGACAAAAAGACGGCAGATTGTATCTCTTGAAGCCTAATTCCTCCAAGATTTCCATCCAAACGATGTTGGCTGATGGCATATCTCCCATTTCTAGTCCTTTCAAAGCTAGGCGAGAATAACTTTCTTCCCACGATTCATTAGCCGCCAAAGTCATCATTCGAACAACACAATCTCCGGCATTGTTTTTAATTGGATTTGGATTATATCTTACCCACCTCATATCTATATAGTAGGAGTTTATAAAAGCTTTAAAAATCAATAAAACTACTATTTTTCTACTACTTTTTGCATAAAGAAAAGAGCCAACCTTTTCGGTTGACTCTTTCCCTAAATGGGTGTATATAGGAGAACTAATATGGGGACATATCTGATAATCATATAGAAAGATGTTTAAAAACAATCGGTTCATACTTATAAAGAATCTTCTGGATCGATTGAACAGACAAGTCGAATTCTTCGGCAAGTTGCTCGTGAGATAATCCATCTATCATTCTTCTTTTGAGTATACTACGATTTCTTTCTGCATTCAAATGTAAAACAATATATTTTTCGATAACTTCTTCAATCTCTTCTCGAGTGATGTCCGAGTCCGTCTGTTGTCTTCTCATTTTTTTCTTGTCTTCTTAACTTTACCCTTTCGGCTTCCGCTGTTCTTTGGAACTCTTCTTCTAATTGTTGTCCTTACTGTCTGTCTTGCTCGTGCCATTTTGAACCTCCACTCCGTCATAGATGATTGCGTCTCCACCTTCTCCAGAGTCTACTTCCTGAACAACTTCTGTTGTGATTTCTTCTATTTTGAATTGGTTTTCATAGTAAAACCATGCTACATTTGTAATAATTAAAGCCAATATACAAACAGTGAGTAGCCAGAAAAGGCGCTTATTGTGTTTCTCTAAAATATAGATGGAAGCATCGACTCCAAAAGAGTCTGTATGCTTATCAATGGTTTTTTTCATTATTGTTGCTTTCCTCAAGTCGATGAATCCTCTCTGAATGGTCCTCAAGCACTTTATCGTGATTGTCAAGTCTCGAATCGTTCAAGACTATGTGCTGTTGGAGTTGGTTCAATATGTTTGATGTCTTGTCTGAATTTCGAGCCATTGTCCGCAATTCACTATTAAACGTATCTAATTTCAGATTTATTTGAAGAAAGTTTTTTTCATCATTGATTCTTTTCTGGCTTTCTTCCTCGGATTTGGCTTCGGACCTGATCCGGAATTCTTCAAACTTCTTATCAATCTTCTGTTGAGTCGCTTCGTCACGTTCTCTTTCTTTAACTTTCTTGTTAAAAAACGCAAAATAAATACCGAATAGATTGCTCGCTAGTGTAACCACAGAACAAATGAAAAGCCACGAAATCGTTGTGTCTGTATTCATTTCTCCGTTGGATTCCTCTCTTAAACTGTTGGATGAAGATTGAGCCAATCACAAAGAGGAATAAAGATTTGCTCTATCCACATCCGTCCTTAAAAGGGTAACTATTGTTTGCATACTTAAAGGGGTTAAAATATGCTTATATGAAATGGATTTGACTTTCACTTCGTATATATATTAAATCTACTAGAGTGAAAAATCAAATCCATTTTTCTTTTTTATTTATTTTTTAATATTACTGTGTCATTCTCTTAAACCAATCAACTCGAAGAATATCTGCTCCAGAAGCTGATTTCAATCCGTTTCCAAAATGGCCAGGGCATTCCACTCCGTTCGGGTTTCTGCCGTTTAAGAGGCATAAAATCTCGGCGGCTGTGACGAGATATTGTCTTTCTCCCTTTTTGACGTAGTGTGAACCGAAGGCTCTCTGTGTAGCCGGTCCCCATGAACCATCAACGGCGAGCCTTGCGCCGTAATCTAAATTAAGAGCCGTCTGAACTACCTTGACCGCCTGTTTTCTTGTTTCTGGTCCTCTGCTTCCGTCAACGGCTATATGCTGACCTGTGAAGTTGATTGAATGTTGCTGTCCTTCTGCAATAATAGGATTACCTGATGGTGCTGGTGTAGGCTGTGGTGTAGGTGTAGGTGTATGTGTAGGTTCAACTCCTCCAACTCTCTTCGCATAATCAAGGCAAATCCAACCCATACCAGAAGCAAGTTTGCCCCAATTTCCACAAATCTCTGTGATGGTGTAAGTTCCCATGTCTCGAATGCATCCACGTTTTGCGGAAGATGCGTTAGGGTCTTTTCTGACATTCAATGCCGGAGTTGTAACCTTGTAGAGAACACCTGAAACTCCACTAGGCTGTGGAATAGGAACAAGCTGACGTTCTTCTGCTGATGTTGGAACTGTGTTCTGAATCATAGCAATAAGTCTGTTCCATTCTGACTCATTGTTTGGAAGCCAACCATCCCAACCCGGACATCTTTTTGCGCAGACATCATAATGGCGAACTACATTCTGAATTGGAATGTTGTATCTTGCCATAAGCGAACGAACAAGGTCTGCCGTGTTCTTCATTGTCGCATCATCAATCTTTCCATTGGTTGAGCACATTTCAATGTTGATTGAGTTTGCATTTGTGCATTTGCCCCAGAGTCTTGCATTTCCGTATTTCTTGCCAACACCCCAAGAAGCATCTGAATCTTTTACGATTTGTACAATTTCGTTGGCATCAACAAAATAATGAGCAGAAGCATTTCTTTTACCATTTTTAAAATATTTAGCATTATTTCTTGCAGTATCAGTAGCGTTTCCTGTGTAGTGAATAACGATATATTTATTCACCTTGTTACTCATATGTGTGTAATCGTCTGTGTCTAAGTCAACAATAATAGGTACCATTACTTGTCCTCCTTTGGCTTTTCGTATGTGAGAGCCTTCTGGCTGTCCTTGAGTCCTTTTGTTGTAGGATCGTTGATTGCGTTAATTACCGAAACCACCACCAAGAAAAGGCAATATGGATTTGAAAGTGCCATTGCGATTAAATCGAATAGTTTCTTCCATGTTGTGATTTCTGCACCGCTAATTCCTGCGTATCCGATTATAGTAACAATAATCGTGAGTGCAATCTGCCCCCAAAAATATGGGTTTTTAATTCTTACTTTCCAATTTATCATTTTAATGCTCCTTTCTAAAATTATTATATAACTTATTTAGATAAAAGTAAAAAAGGCAACCTTGCGATTGCCTTTAATGTATATTATTGAGACTTCTTGAGGGTTGTCTCCTCCCTTTCTATGCTGTTCTTCTCCAAACTACGGAATTCAAACGTCTTGGTCTTATGTCGATAGCAGTTCCAGAACCTGTGTATCCCGTATTAGATGCGTTCGATTGTCTGTGAAACATCGTGAAACATTTGTGAAACATTTTACAAATAAATTATTGTATACAAGTAAAAAAGAGCCTACAATATTGCAGGCTCTTGAAGCGATTTTACAACGTCATTTTAGTATATCTTGTTGATTGTGCGACGTACCACCTCACCCGTAGAGTCGAGGACCCATGAATACATTTCGGCTTTGACCGTATCTCCGTCTTTATAGTTCCAGCTCGCAGGGCAACCAGACGCGCCCGAACTCTTGTCGGTGTATTCTCCGTCAAGATTGTATTCATCACTGTGAACATGGATTGTGACACGGTACCAGTTGGTTCCAGCGAACCATTGGTATTTCTCTATATCAGTGACAGTAACATCGATGTCTTTCCAGTAGAGGTGCGGTGATTCAACGGCTGTCTGGCTGGCAACTTTTGTCGCAGCAGAGCACCCGGCGAGGAATGTTGCGGCAACCAGTATACCAGTCAGAAGCGGGATGGTAGCGATATGATGATTTCGGATAAAATACTTTGTTGTCATGTTCCGCCTCTATTGATTTAAAGATCTATTGATTTGATTCATAAATAATATAAGTACCGTCACTTAATGTCTGCGTGCCTCTTGCGTTATTCCTCAATACATTGTTGAATCCTATGAGCGTATATCCATTAGCGAGAATGCCTGCATTGGAATTATCGTGAAACAAACAGTTAGATATGATGCTGTTCTTCTGCGTTTTGCCTTCTTCAAGTGCCGTATATAAACCATAAGCGTTATGATGGCTTCTTACATTGTATACATTAATCTGCGCTCCGTGTGTAGGACTTGCTACACCACCTTTACCGCAGTTGTAATACTCACCACCATCAATTACTCCTGTGCAAGCATCGTGATGACTTATCCCATCATCAAGGCAATCGTGAGCAATACAATTTTTGAATGATGTTGTTCCATATCCGTGGATGTTAAAGCCATCCGCATGTTCAAGCGATGAATCTCCAACATTGTAAGCGATACAATTTTCAAAGACACCATCAACATTCGTCAGCTTAAATCCGTCCATGAAAGTATCATGAGTAACGCAAGAGAAACATTTGAGGTTTTCACAATTTGTAAAGGAGAATCCATATTGTGTTGTGTTAAATGTTTCAATCCCTATGAGTGTGATATTTGAACACTGATTTAAGATTACACCGCTATTTATACTGTTGTTGCAGTTAATCTTAATTTTGGTATTGTCAGGCATACTTGTATCATATGTTCTGTAATACCACGGCTGAATTGTTATATCACTCAAATTGTGCAGATAGACTCTATTGCTATATTCACTTGTTGCATCTACAAAAATGTTTTTATGCCCGTTGTCTACGGCTTTCTGAATGGTTTTATAAGGCGCATACAATGTACCATCGTTTGAGTCATCACCATTAGCATTTGATACATAAGCGTTTGCTCGTCTTATGATTTTGTTAAAATATGCTCTTGGAGTGTCTGCAATTTTAGCAGTAATCCTTATGTATTGTTCATCGGGATTTAATATAATAGTAAAATTTGTTGTTTCGGTTCCAGTTCCGACATATCTAATAAAAGTCTGACTTGAATTATAAATTGCACAAGCTGCCCTTGAGCCTCTTGCAAACACATTTTTTAATTCAACTATATCGGTTACTCGATTCCCAACATACATGAAATCGCTAACCTTTGACCCTGCATCATCACTTAGACCACCAACACCATTTAGATACTTCCCATTTGTAAATGCCCCAGGGTCTAAATAAACTTCTCGAATAGCATTTAAATGGCCCTTTAAATCAGAAACTTGTCCTCTTACTGCATCACCTGCACTTTGATAAATAGTTCCATCTTCACCTACACGAATATCAATTAATTCTGCATCTCCACTTGTTGAGCCACTTGGCAAAGATGCAATGTTGTCAATTCTTGCTCTTTCAACTGCAATTGCAGAATTTAAATCAGAATCTGCACTTGCTCTTGTCAATGTTTCTGTTTCAAGTGCAGTTTTATCTGCCTTGTCTGTTGCCAACTGATTGACTTCTGTCTTGTCTGCTTTCTCTGTTGCCAAATCATTGATTTCTGTCTTATCTGCTTTGGCATTGTCCAAATCATCAACCTCCGCCTGCAATCTTCCTGCCGCATCTTCTGACAACTGGTCTTTCATGTAGTCGAACCAATTCGCAAATGCGACCTCTTCATCGCTCTTGAACTTCGCTAGTTCGCCCTGTATCTGCTGATAGATGGTTGTTGTGTCCCATTCGCTGACCGATGATACTATTCCGCATCGAGCACTCTCCATTCGAGTGTCCGTGATTTTCTCGTTGGTGATGGTTGTTACACCTTTTGTCACGAAGATGTCGGCAATTCCTATCTCATAGATAGAACCCTCACGAGTCAGAGTTGGTCTGATAGGATTTTGAGCCGGTACACCCTGAACAACATGAAGGTCGGCTGTTCTTACTGAATCATTCTCATTCCAACGAACAACAACTGTGTCGATTCGGTCGAACTGTGGGTCGGATGCCGTGATTGCGAGAGTTCTTGAATTCTCTTCCAAACACAATCCACCTTCAATAACGGCAAATCCTGGAGATACAACAACTGTCATTCCATCTGTTCCGGCATGAACCTGAAGATTGTTTGATGGGTTAGGCATAACACCTGTTGTGAATAACTGTCCAATAAGATTTCGAAGAGGCTTGGACGAAACACCTCTGTCATAGGATGGAAGATGCGTTTCTTCATTCCAAGTCAAATACGAGTCGAATGGAAATCCTTGCATTTCTTAAATTCCTCTCTTTCTAATCAACGGAGTTCCGAGTGTAAGAGACAAACTCCAAGCTCCTTCTTTTACTACTTCGTGAACTTCAGAGATTTCCACATCTGCCGATAGGTCAATCTCTGGAATATCTAATGAAATTATATCACCAAGGTCAAAATCTTCCATGTATCGATAAGAACCTGTGTCCGTATCAACTTCCACGTTGACTTTATCCCTTGCATTGTAGAGAACTGTTGTTGCATCACCAAGAACCGCAAGTTTATGTTGCTTATCTGCTGATGGCTTATCAACTGTTTCTTCTTTGATATAATCACCTTGATTCGATGACATATTTTGGAATACGAATCTTCCAATTGCATTCGGCTTCTGATTTATCAAAATGAGTGTCTGTTCTTCAGATTGTGAACATTGAACCACTACATCCTTCGTGTCGGTGTTGCTCTTTACGAATGAAGCTTCTTTAATAGTTCCGTTTCTTGTTGAAAGTACAACTGGATTGATTTCAGGATCAGTCTGTGATGATGCTCGGTTCACTCCATGCACAATGTCAAGCATCAATTGGCTTGTTTCATAATCAAGCGAAACTTCGTATGAAGCATCGGACTCCGCTAGAATATCGTACATTTTAGACCCTAGTTTCTCACCATTTCTTGTGTGGATGGCTCTATGATAGTTTCCGGATTCGATATTTCTAAACGTAATCGGCAAATCGTATCTTGATGAAACTTTGCTCTGTCCGGTAGTGTCTCCAACCTCATAGTTCCTAAAACTAATTGATTTAAACCCTTCAAAAAAGGCTCTTGCTACCTCGTCAGCCGTTCCTTCTTGTGTCAACCATGTCGGTGAATTTAAACGAAGGACCGATGTTCCATAGTGCGTTCCAGAATCATCATCGAAAGCTGTTGGTTTTGGATAGCACACCATTTGATTCAATCGTGCTTCCTCAAACAATCCGGAGATTGTAACAGTTTTTCGACCATTGGATTCCTTTTTGAAATTCACCTGTGAAATAACTCCAAGTTCGTTCCTCTGTTCCGAATAGATATACATCCATTCGTTCGTGTACTGTTCAGAGTTCATTTCAAGGACGAATTTCCCTGGCTCATGAAACTTTCGGTCCCATTGTAAATTCGTGTAAGCCACAAGAGAAACAAGCTCAAATCGACTATTCAATGCCTTAATTGAAAAAGGCTTTTCATATCCATTCATGAGTTGTTCTTCCTCCTTATGGCTTAACTATACCATAGTATACATTTTATTGAAATAGACAGATACACTCAATTCATCCGAGCCGTCATCCGCATCGAACGAAATTGTGTTTTCTCCAACATTCAGGATCATGTCATCAAAATTGCTTCTTCGGTCACATCTTCCCAAGACATTCTGACCATTCAATCGAACTGTTGGTGGATTGGCTTCAAAGTTGATGTCTAGTTCATCACTCTCTCGAATTGTGCCAATGTATCTTACAAATCCATCATTGATTTTGACAACCGGATTTGTGACTACACCACTTGCTCGAACCACAATTCTAGGATATGCCGGAGAATCTCCATCGTTATTCAACACTACTTCGTGCGAGAAGTCGAACACACCGATTGCCGTTCCAACATTGAGTGGGGAAATCCAAGGGAAACCGGCTCCAGGAGAAACCTGTGCAATGTTCTTTCCGAAGTCATCCATACTCAACCAATAAGGATTAGCAAACTTGAATGTGAGGATGGCTCTCATTGGCATATCTGTTTGTGTGTTTTCCGATAACTGACAACGATACAATTCACCTTCTGACCATCTTGTTGAATCCATGTAAGAGACAATCACTTTGTATCTCTCGCCATATTTAAAGAATGACTTGAATCTCTCTCTTTCAACAGGGTTCTCACTCGGATATACATTGATGATTTTAAGTGTTCTATCCTTTGAAGGAAGTCTTCTGTGGTCAATTGAACCGCCATCACGAGAGAAGTTCTCGGATGTAGTCAAATCTGCCGAAAAATCAGAGAATCCAGAAAGGCCTTCGCCCTTCTGAAACCTCCAATCTCTAGTTGGTCCAACTTCAACAATGCTTCCTTTTGAGTTTACAATTTTAATCAAAACATTGCTTTCCATTAGATTGCTCCTCCTTCTAATAGTCCATACTGTGATTCAAGTCTGATTGCTCTCGCCATTTCATCTGGTGTCGAAACAGGCTGATTTACATTGATGATATAAGTCTGACCACCGATTCCAGAAACTCCACCATTTGATGAACCATATCCGGACGATCCTGTCACATTGAAATCATTCATTCCAAACTTTCCGGTTGATGGGATGGTTTCGAGTCCTTCCATAGCATCTTCAACCATTGAAGCACTATCCTTGATACCGAGTGCCATACCCGCACCAACTTGGAAGCCGACTTCTTTACGCATTTTTCTTGATGGAGAATGGATTCCAAAGAACTTCTTTACCCCATCAACCGCACCCTTCATCAAATCGAGAAGGAAATCTTTGATTGCGTGTCCGGCATCTTTTAAACCTTTTACAATTCCATGAATGATGTTCGAACCAACCTTTAACCAATCCGTTGTCATAATTGCCTTTGGAATGGCTGTTGTTAAAGACACCGCCGCTTTAACCAATGACGGAAGAGCCTTAATAAGTCCGACCGCTAGTTTTGCCGTAATCTCAATACCGGCTAGAATGATTTTGTCCAAGTTATTCTGAATAAACTTTGTAAGATTATTAATTATTTTTGGAACGGCATCAGCCAACTTCGGAATTGCTTCAACCAATCCTTCTGCTAAAGCAATAATGATTTGGAGTGCGGCCCCTAACAGATTGGTGAGTGTGTCCGGCTGTGTAAGTATATCAACAATCTGAAGAACTACATCCACAATCGTTGGAATCAATGTTGGCAACGCATCCGCAATTCCGGTCGCAAACGTCTGGATCAATGTAAGTGCAACTGTCACGAGTTTAGGAAGATTCTCTATGATTGAGGTTGAAAGCTGAAAGACCAAGTTCATTCCGGCTTCAAACAGTTTTGGCGCATTGTTTATCACCGCACCGGCTAACGATTCAATGATTCCTGCTCCTACTTCAACCACCTTTGGAAGTGCATCAGATATTCCTTTTACCATATCATCAACACCGCTTGAAATCTTCTTCAATCCTTCTGAAGTGTTCCCAGAAAAGATGTCGGTCAATCCGTCCATTACTTCGGTAACAGCCGGAAGGAATTCAGAAACAAGTCCTCTCTTGAGTCCATCAAATCCGGTCTTCATATCCTGAAGTGTGTCCTGATACTTGGCGGCGGCTTTTACACCTTCGTCAGACATAACTCCACCAAGTTCGTGAACCTTCTGTCTCATGGCTTCTGTATCTTCTGCGGAAGTGTTGAGCAATGGTCCCAATTCAACCGCTCCTCGTCCAAGAAGCTGTGTGGCAAGAGCCGTTCTTTCTGTTCCTTCTTCCATTCCTTGCAATCCGGAAATTACTTTCGAGAAGAGTTCTTCCTGGTTCATGTTTGCCATTTCTTCTTGAGAAATGCCGAGCTTTTGGAATGCATCACTTCCCTTTTCAGCCTGAACAGACATAACTTTCATTGCACCGGTCATCGAATCAATAGATGTTCCGCTATGTTGCATAATAGCATCCCATTCCTGATATGCCGTTGAAGAAATTCCAAGTTTCTGTGACATCTTATCGATATTGTCACCATATTCAGCAACCGCTCCGGTGCTTTTAACAAAGGCCGTTGTTGCTCCTATGGTTGCGCCACCAATTGCCGAAAATCCGGCAACAGCAACTTTTCCAACCTTCTTGAATGCGCTTCCAATTTTACTTCCGGAAGATTCTGCCTGTCCTTCGGCTTGGTTCAATCCATCATCATACTGTTTCTTATCAAGCTGAAGAACACCAGATAACGTCAAAAGATTCATTCGTCATCCTCCTTTCTATCTTCTGATACTAGCTTATTAAAACCACCAACGATTCGGTCAATAATTTCATCAGCCGTTTCTTTTGGTGCTTTCTTATTTGCATCGGTCTCCAAATCATCCACCAAGGAGTCTGCAAATCTCCTCTCGGCACGAGTCAAGATTTGAAGGGAATCTGTAACATAAATGCGGTATGCCAAATTGCGTTGTTCTGTTTTGAACCTCGCCATGACATACCGCATGAATAGTTTTGGATTCCTTATTCCGCTATATTCTCCGAGGCAGAGACAGAAGACTCGTCTTCCTTCGGCTGTCCCTGTGAGTGAAAAAGTCCCATGAGTTCTTCGTCTTCCAAAAGCTCTTTGACAAGTTTTGGAAGAACAAGGATTGATGGATTGTAAGTCTCCGCATCCTCTTCATTCAAAAGAGCAAGAATCTTGATAATTGATTTTGGATGTTCTCTCAAAATCCTTTCTACAATTACCAACTGTGGTGCATCTCCGTTGATTAACTTCTGCAACACTTCATCTGCCATGATTTCTGTTGCGGGATCAATAATGTCCGCCATCATTACAATGGCTTTTTCGCCTCTTATTTCTGAAAGTTTCATGTTCCGTCTCTCCTTCTAAAGAATCTATGCTCCGAGATTTGGTGTCTCTTCTTCAACACCATCAATTGAATAGAATTCAATTGGAACTACATCCTGGTGTTCAAGAGAATAATGTCCTGTGTACTCAAGAGCAACTGTTCCTTTTGCGTTCTTTGTACTCTGTAATGAG
>OCVV011359787.1_pt1 | contig 21968 bp, 21 predicted proteins | sample 1539721 | NCBI WGS metagenome assembly OCVV01 (sample SAMN02144230, study PRJEB22623) | gut metagenome | biome: sheep rumen | host: Ovis aries | place: New Zealand
GACACCCTTGCCTTCGGCTATATCCTTCCCACTACCGGGCGGATTCGGGACTTGAACCCGTTAGAAACGTGCGCCGCTAGGCGCACATATAAAAAAACCGGCGTCTCCCAGGTATGGGAACGCCGGTTAATTCTTTTTTATCTTCCGGGAAGCTTTTCGGGCTCGGGATACTCAACACCGAAGGTTTCAACGGTCACTGTCTTCATGACCTGGGGGCTGAGAGGTCTGTCCCTGAAATCGGTGGGAGTCTCTGCGATCTTATTGACCATTTCCATTCCCTCGATAACCTTTCCGAATGCAGCATAGTCGCCATCGAGATGAGGAGCATCCTTGTGCATAAGGAAGAACTGGCTGCCTGCGGAATCGGGGAACATTGAACGGGCCATCGAAAGAACGCCTGCCGTATGCTTAAGATCATTCTTAAATCCGTTGCTTGCAAACTCACCCCTGATGCTGTAATCGGGACCGCCTGTTCCGTTTCCGTCGGGGTCTCCGCCCTGGATCATAAAGCCCGGGATTATCCTGTGAAATCCGAGTCCGTTGTAGAATCCTTTTGATATAAGAGAGATAAAATTGTAAACTGACTGTGGAGCAATTTCCGGGTAAAGCTCAGCCTTTATAATGGAGCCGTCCTCCATTGTGATCGTTACTATGGGATTTTTGGTATCTGCCATATTTATTCCTTTCCAAATCTTATTATCCTGCCCTTTCGCAAAGGGATGCGGTGCATCATTCATGGTACGTCTTTGCCTAAGGAGCACTAAGAGATTATAACACGGAGCACGTCCTTATGAAATATCTGAAGCAAACCGAATATATAACGGGAGAATTGCCCAAGCGCCCCGAAGAAGGCACACTGTATATCCTGTCTGCGGATGCATTTTTACGTGAAAAAGTTCAACCGGATATCCCTTATGTACTATACAGAGACTCTTTAAGAGGCGGATCTGTTTTTGAAGACGGTGTTAAGTACGTTCTTGAAGGCGAAGGAGAATTCGATCCGGATTATTTTGATGAAGATTATCTCGAAAAAATATACAGAAGGCTTAATAAGATCCCCTGGGATATCCTGGAAACGGGCAGATGCCTTTTAAGAGAGACCACGGTTTCTGATCTTGATGCATTCTATGAGATCTACTCCGATCCGGAGATCACAAGATTTACGGAAGGTCTTATGAAAAGAAGCGAAGAAGAAAAATACACCGAAAACTACCGCGACCTTATATACGAGATATACGGACACGGAATATGGACCGTCATATCAAAGAAAACAGGTGAAGTCATCGGGCGTGCAGGTCTGGACGAAAGAGCGGGATTTGATGTCCCGGAGCTTGGATTTGTAATAGGCAGAAAGTGGCAGAGACAGGGGATTGCCCTGGAGGTATGTAAAGGCATTCTGCGCTGGGCTGAAGAAAACGACATAGGTAATGTAATGAGTCTGACCGAAAAAGAAAACACCGCATCTGTAAATCTGCTTAAAAAGCTGGGATTTACCGAAGATACCTACGTAAACATTTCCGGAAATGCATTGCTCCGCTACCTGAAAAAAATATGATCGGGAGTTTTTTGGGGGCCGCCATAATCTGAAAAAAATATGATTCGGTGCTTTTTTGTGGAGCCGCATCCTGAAAATAACGCAATTTCGGCATATTCATTGTTCACAATTTGTTTACAAATAGTTTTCTGAATGTTAAAGCCGTAAACACTATCTATTCACGTTTACATAATATATTATTATCATAAAACAACAGATTACTTTTTATCCTTCGTATAGTTTAATCTTTTTCATAATAAATGCCGGGTATCTGAAGATACCCGGCATCCTCCCATTTTAGGGGGTTTTTATTCACCCTTTGTATTCAAAAGATCTCTCGCCACTCTTATGTCTATGGCACGTTTTACATTGACTATCTCGACCTTTTTGTGCTTTCCGCCGTCTTCCCCGTCCAGAGTCCATGCAACATCATCATCTGTCTCCACCTTGATATGACCGGAAGAAAAAGAAACTATCCTGTCGGACAGATCATATCTTCCGATGGCTATGGCACCGAGAAACTGCTGGAATTCCAGAGGATTTCTAAATTCCTTTATAAGATTGATCTCAAAGATCCCGTCTCCGAGATCCACATTTTCACCCGTGATGCCTTTAATTCCGCCCACACTTATGGAATTGGTGATCATGCCGTATATATAATCATCCTCGAGCAGTTCACCGTCATGCTCGATCTTCATATGATACGGTCTTATATTCATGAAGCTTTTTAAACCTTCAAGGATGTATGCGGAATGTCCTATCGCATTCTTCATTTCCTGGTCCGTGCTGTAGCTGACCTCGGTGAATGCGCCGAATGCGGCAACATAGATGAAGGCTTCTTTGTTGAACAGCCCAACATCCACAGCCTTATCCATTCCGTCAACTATGATCTGGGCGGACTTGAGCATGTCCTTCGGAAGCGCAAGAGAGCCTCCGAAATCATTGGTGGATCCCGCAGGTATATAGCCGAGGGGCGTACGTGCACTGTTCTGCATCATTCCTCGCACAGTCTCATCGAGAGTACCGTCGCCGCCGCAGCAAACGACCATGTCGAAGTCAGATTCCCTCTCTCCGGCTATCCTTTCGGCGTCCCCGTTTTTTCTTGTGGGGGCTATGGTGATCTCATATCCGCCGCCCGCAAAAATATCGAGTATATCCGCAAGTTCGCTGCGGATCCGGCCCCTACCCGCTCTTGGATTGTAGATAAACAGCATTTTTTTCATACGCAAATAATATCACAATATGCAGAATTTCAATATTATGTTTTTATAAAATCAGGGGTCTGTTTTTATAGAATCAGAGGCCCGGCAAAAAGAGAGAGTGGAATACTAGTATTCCACTCTCTCTGCATGGTCTTTTCCGGATGATCCACAGAAACTGTCAGACCTCAGCGCCGGTAAGAAACTTCTCGACGGTATCAATCGCATCGCCCTCATCGCTGCCGTCGCACTTGATCATAAGCTCATCGCCCTCGTCAATGGTAATACTCATCATTCCCATTATGGACTTGGCATTAACCTTTCTCTCACCGGACTCGATGTAGATGATGCTGTCATACCTGCTTGCCTTCTGTACAAGAAGTGCAACAGGACTTGCGGACAGATTCTTAGGAAATTTTACGTTTACGGTTCTGGTAATCATACTTAATATCCTTTCACACGTCCCATCCCCCAATGCGACGTCAGCCTTTTTACGCAAGGCCTTGCGTTCCCCAATACCATAAACGGTTCCCCAAACCGTTAGATCACATTTTTCCGCGAGCTATCTCGCTAAGCTTGGCAAGTCTGTGATTGATCCCTGATTTCCCGACAGGCGGATCCATCATGGCTCCGAGTTCGGCAAGAGTTGCATCCGGATTCTCAAGTCTTCCGTATGCCGCCTCCTGCAGCTGCTCCGGCAGTCCCGAAAGCAATCCGTGCTCCTCAAGATATCTGATATCCTCCAGCTGCCTTGATGCAGCCGTCACAGTCTTCCTGATATTCGATGTCTCACAATTGACCCTTCTGTTGACGGTATTGCTGACATCCTTGTAGATACGGCGGTTTTCGAACTCCATATAAGAGTTCTGAGCTCCCATGACATTAAGGAGTTCACCGATCATCTCGCCCTCCTTGACATAGACCACTGTTTCGGATCGTCTGGAGGTCGTACGGGCATTGATCTCAAAATCGGAACACACCCTTACTATCTGTTCTGCCTGGGCATTACTGCCGCAGACAAATTCGAGATGATACCCCTTATCAGGATCACTGAGTGATCCCGATGCCAGGAATGCTCCCCTTAAAAACGCCCTCCTGCAACAGGGATTCTTAAGGATAAGGTCATCCACCGCATCTGACATATCGCCCATGCTCTTCACCAGAGCTTCAAACTCCGGATCATCGCGTTTAAGCGACTTCCCTATATTAAATGTTATTTCAAGCAATGTAAAGCCCTTTTTTATCAAAGAACTTCCGGATGTATTAAACCCGATAGTCACATCCCCGTCATAGGATACCCCTATCTGTCCCGCAAGATGCATGATCGCGGCAAGCTCCGCAATCCTGCAATGCCTTGCCTGTGGTATTACACCTGCAAGCTCTTCCTTTACATCAGATGAAAAGGACATATCAGCCTCTCATTCATTTTTCAGGTCGCAGTAACGTCCCTGTGTGTAAGCTTAAATCCGATATCGTTTCTCGATTTCATCCTGTCATAAAGCTTCGAAGCAAGCGTGACCGATCTGTGCTTGCCGCCGGTACAGCCTATGGCTACCACGAGATTATATTTTCCTTCTTTTACATAGTTGGGGATAAGGAAGTTCAGCATATCCTCAAGCTTATCAAGGAATTCTCCCGTCTCCTCAAAGCGGCATACATAGTCCCTTACTTCCTTATCGAGACCGGTTTTATTTTTCAGCTCATCGATATAGAAGGGATTGGGAAGGAATCTGACATCGAAGACAAGATCGGCATCAGCCGGTATACCGTACTTGAATCCGAAGGAAACAATATTCACATTGAGATTGGAATAGTGCTCATTCTTACGGAATATCCCGTCCAGCTCTTCCTTGAACTCCCTTGTAAGGAGATTGGATGTATCGATGATATATGTCGCCTGCTTCCTGATGGGAGCAAGCTCGGTGCGCTCCTTTTTTATTCCCTCCTCTATGGTGCCGTCACCCGCTAGAGGGTGGATCCTCCTTGTCTCCTTATAGCGCCTGATCAGTGTTTTGTCCGACGCTTCAAGGAAGAGGACCTCTGTATCATGTCCGCCCTGTTTAAGTGACTTGATAACCTGTGCAAGATTCTTCATTGACCCTGCGGTACGGATATCGATCCCGAGGGCAACCTTATCGTATTCATTTCCGGGCTGGGCCAAAAGCTCAACAAACTGTCCCACAAGCCCTGCCGGAAGGTTATCTATGCAGTAGAAGCCTATATCCTCCAGCATCTTCATGCCGGTTCTCTTGCCGCTTCCGCTCATTCCTGTTATTATAACGATTCGCATTTTGCACCCACTCAGCAACGCAATTTCATGTACAACAAAGGATCAATATCTCTTTCTCTGTCCGAGAACCGTTATCTCCGGTTCAAGCCTGACGGAGAACTGATTATAGACCTCATCCCTGACCCTGTTCATCAATTCGATGATATCGGTCGCAGTGGCATTTCCGGCATTAACGATAAATCCGCAATGCTTTCTGGACACCATTGCTCCTCCGATATGCTCTCCTCCGAGTCCCGCATCATCAATGAACTTTGCGGAAAAACCTTCCTTGGGATTTTTGAAAATGCATCCCGCATTCGGAAGATCCAGGGGCTGCTTTTCCCTGCGTTCCTTTGCATACTGCTCGATCCTGCCGTTTATCTCGTTCTTATCACCCTTTTTCAGTTCAAAGACCGCATCGAGCACCACATATTTTCTGAGACAGAAGATACTGTGTCTGTAACCGAACTGAAGCTCATGAGGACGAAGCACGATCTCTTCTCCGGCAGTGGTAAGAGCCCTTACTCTCTTGACTATATCCGACATCTGTCCGCCGAAGGCTCCGGCATTCTGCCTTATGGCACCTCCCACGGTTCCCGGAATACCGCACGCAAATTCCATTCCGGTCAGCCACATATCCGCCGCCTGACGAGCCGCTGCCGCAAGAGAAGCTCCGCCACCGCAGCTCACCTCGTAACCTGTAACATCTATTTTGGTGAAATCCCCGCCGAGTTTTACAATGACTCCGTTATAACCCTCATCCTCGACGATGGTATTGGTTCCGTTTCCGATTATGACATAGGGAAGGAATTTCTTCCTTACACAGGTAAGCACACGTCTGAGTTCCTCGATATTGTGCACCTCAACAAGACATAGTGCATTTCCGCCGGTCCTGAATGAAGTGTACGCAGACATTGGCTGGTCGGGATGAATACGGCTTTCATCCATATGCTCCGATAAAATATCAGCGATCTCCTGTCCTGTCATTTCGTTCTCCTCTCTCACTTTCGCACAGCACTGCCCGTAACAGGTTATTGCTACGGGCAGCGTATCATTACTTTTAACTGTTTTCCGAAAGTATCATTCCTGCACAACCGTAGATTCCGGCATCATTTCCCAGTGTTGCAAGTGTGAACTTTGCACCCTTACAGGGAGGGAATACAAACTTTTCAAATTCAGGTTCAACAAATGTAAGAAGGATCTCTCCGGCCTTGGATACTCCTCCGCCGATAACAAAAACTTCGGGATTGACCACATCCGCAACGCTTGCAAGTCCCTTTCCGAGATACATTCCGAACTCGCGTGCTATCTCAACAGCAACCTCGTCGCCTTCCTTTACCGCATCGAAAACAGCCTTTGCATCGAGCGTATCCGCATTTCTTAAAACAGATGCTTTATCATCTGCGGAAAGTCTTTTTGCGGCAAGTCTTGCTATTCCAGTAGCGGAAGCAAACTGCTCAAGGCATCCGGTATGACCGCAATTGCATTTTTCAGTCTCGACATCATCCACTCTTATATGCCCTATCTCTCCGGCTGCTCCGGTAGCGCCGGTGATGAGCTTTCCGCCGATGATAACACCGCCGCCGACACCTGTTCCGAGAGTAACGGCAACAACATTCTTATGTCCCTTTCCGCCTCCCTTGAGCATCTCGCCGTATGCGGCAACATTTGCATCATTTCCGGCGATGACTCTGATGCCGTCAAGCTTTTCTTCCATTGCGGTCCTTAAGTTGAAGACATCCCATCCGAGATTTACGGCTCCGCCTGTCATGACTCCATCTTCATCAACGGCTCCGGGAGCACCGACTCCGACTCCGAGAACATCCGAAAAAGTGACACCCTTGTCGGAAATCTTCTTCCTGATGCTGTCACATACATCACCGACAATATTTTTACCCTTGTCGCTCTTGTCGGTAGGAATCTCCCACTTATCAAGCAGCTCGCCCTTTTCATCAAAAAATCCGAGCTTAACGGTTGTTCCTCCGATATCAACTCCAAAAACGTATTTCATATCACTGTTCCTCTCCATCATCTTCATCGGCGCGCTTTTTCGCAAGCGACTCCTGAACTCTCTTATAAAGCTCCTGTGCCGCATTATATCCCATCTGCTTCTGACGATAGTTGACTGCAGCCGTCTCGCATATTACGGCAAGGTTTCTTCCGGGTCTTACCGGAATATTGTGACACACGACTCTTACGCCAAGGTATTCCGTGAAGTTCTCCTCAAGTCCGAGCCTGTCGTAATCCTTATCCTTGTTCCAGTCCTCGAGTCTGATGACCAGATCGACCTGCTGGGAATCCTTGACGCTGGATGCACCGAAAAGTGCCTTTACATCAACGATACCGATACCGCGCAGTTCGATGAAATGCTTGGTGATATCGGGGGCAGTTCCGACAAGAAGGGTATCCGAAAGCTTTCTGAGCTCAACCGCATCATCGGTCACAAGTCTGTGGCCTCTCTTGATCAGCTCCAGCGCAGCCTCTGATTTACCGATTCCGCTCTCACCTGTTATCAGAACGCCTTCACCGTAACAGTCGACCAAAACACCGTGAACGGATATCATGGGAGCAAGCTGTTCGTTCAGCCATCTGATCAGCTCTGCGGTAAATCCTGATGTCGCTTCATTGGTAAGAAGCACCGGAATACTGTATTTTCTTGCCAGCTCCATGAAGATATCATTTGGTCTTAACCCTCTGCAGAAGATGATGGCGGGCATGGGATGTTCAAGGAACTTATCATATGCCTCATATTTCTGCTCGTCATCGAGGGCATTCTCCATGTATGAATACTCGACATATCCGATGACCTGGATACGCGAAGGATCAAAATACTCGAAATATCCCGCTATCTGAAGTGCAGGTCTGTTGATATCGGGCTGGGTGATACGAATACGCGAAACATCAATCTCGGGAGTGAGATTGACAAGGTCCATTCTCTCGATAACCTTTGTCAGCTTGACACTTGCCATCAGATATTCTCCTCAATCCACTTTTTGAATTCATCGGGTGAAGATGCTCCAACCTTGTTTGAAACCGGCTGTCCGCCCTTAAAGATGATAAAGGCGGGAATGCTCATGATGCCGTATTTTTCGGCAATGGCACCGTTATCATCAACATTGCATTTGCAGATCTTGATCTTATCCGCAAGCTGAGTTGCAAGGGCATCCACAACAGGGGACATCATCTTGCAGGGGCCGCACCAGTCTGCAAAGAAATCTACAAGAACGGGAAGAGAAGAACCAAGTACTTCAGTTTCGAAATCATTAACGTTTACTAACTGTGCCATAAAAGCTCCTTTCATAAATGACTGTTTTTACGCAGTATCCGGGGATCCGGTCATTTTCCGCAAAAGCGTATGACTGTTTTATACGCGGGAAATTATGTACTTACATATGGGATTTCCCATACTCGAGAATTTTTCTTCATATTCGGTCATCACATTCCCCTTCATCAGTTCCTCATCAGCATGAAGGTCATATGTGATCAGATCCGCTTTCCAGCCGGAACCGTCAAGCTGCTCCACCGCCCAGTCAAAAAGCACCCTGTTATCGGTCTTGAACTCAACTCTTCCGCCTGCTTTTAATATTTTATCATATCTTGCAAGAAATTCACGAGAAGGAAGTCTTCTTTTTGCGTGTCTGTCCTTGGGCCACGGATCCGAAAAATTCAGGTAGATCCTGTCCACCTCTCCGGGGGCAAAAACATCTGCGATGATCTCCGCATCCATCCTGATGAATTTCAGATTATCCTTGGGGCAGGCCTCCATCTTCTCCACAGCTCTGAGCAGCACAGCCGAATATTTTTCGATCCCGATATAATTGATATCCGGATGAAGCAGCGCCATCTCGTGGATAAATTTACCCTTTCCCATGCCTATTTCGATATGCAGCTCACCGTGGTTCTTAAACCCCGCCTTCCAGCTTCCGGCTTTACTGATAAGGCTCTCCTCATCCGCCACATATTCACTTTCTGCAATCCGCTCCCTGCAGCCGGGAACATTCTTAAGTCTCATTTCTTTGTCTTTCTGCCCCTTTCGGAAAATAGATTATAATCGCGTTTTTTCTTAACCTTTTCAGAAAAAAGAGTTCGTCTTCTTTCCTTTCTGTACTGCCTTCTCCAGTTGGGGTGAACCTTTCTGTATTTCCTGTACCATCTGATCATCGCTCTTACGGCAAGTATTCCGGCAGCTATTGCGGCACTTACCGCTGCAACTCTCACTATGTTTATAAATACGAAGGGCTTGGTCTGCGGGGTATCTTCGACCGCCTCGGGTTCATCGGTCCTTATACCGAAATCATAGTTTTCAGAAGGTGCGCCAAACAGTATGGAGCATTTTCCAAGATACATACCGCCGTAGGAATATATGATCCTTGCAGCTTCCCTGTCCGCGACATTTTCATATGTGATATGGCTGTCCAGGTCGGAAAAATCCATTGTAAGGGGGAGAAGAACCCTGTCATTTTTATCGAGCGAGAGCATGGGCCTCGAATCGCCCATTATATCTATGGTGCCGTAGGAACCGATCCTGGTACCTATATCGTAGGATGTCTCGTTTTCAGAGGCGTTCACCATGGCAAAGTTCGAAAAACCGTAATCAAACAGTGCTATTGCGTCCTCATATCTTTCATCCTTGCCGTCGTTCATTATAACGGCGATGAGTCTTATCCCATCCTTTTCGGCACCTGCGATGAGACAGTAACCGGCTTCATCGGTATATCCTGTTCTGGCTCCTATCAGATACTCATACTGGTATGAGCTTCCCTCAAGCATTCCGAGATTATTGCGTTCAATGATCTCATCCTGCTGCCCGGCCGACGGATACAGATGAAGAGTCTTCTGAAGGGAGTATTTGCACAGCAGCTCGTTACTGAAAAAATCCCTTCCGAGAAGTGCCATATCATAAGCTGTCGTGTAATGGTCCTCCGAATGAAGACCTACGGGATTGGAAAAGGAAGTGTCCCTGCACCCGCTCTGTGCTGCCCTGGAATTCATCATGGCAACGAAAGCTTCCCTTGAGCCTCCGCCCACATGCTCTGCAAGGGCAAATCCGCACTCGGCAGCTCCCCTTATGAGGATTGCCTGCAGACATTCGCTGACGCTGAGCGACTCTCCTACATCGATCGCTATATTTACTGTTCCGGGAGGAACATCATATACAGCATCCTTTGAAAAGACCACCTTATCGTCCAGATCGCACATCTCCGCAGCAAGCATGCTCGTGACCACAGCGGTCATTGCTGCAGGATACGCTCTTGCGGTTGCATTCTTTGAATAAAGAACGGCACCTGTGGATGATTCCATAAGCACAGCGGAAGCCGCACCTGTTTCCGGGCCCTTCGGCCAGTTTGCGATCCCCGATGTGTCCGCAGCCACTCCGTGGGATACAGGAAAAGCCGTACCCGTAGCCGCAGCGGAAAGAGGAAAAGCAATCATCAATAAAACCACAAGAGGCAGAGTCAAGACTCTGCCTTTCCCGTGAACAAAACGAATTTTTCCAAATACATCTTTCTTCATATCGATCAGATCGAATGGTTGGAGAATATTCCCACATCATCGGACGATCCGCTTTCGGTTTCAGCCTTACCGCTCTCGTCCTTACCGGCCTCATCTTTACCGGCATCATCACCGCTGCCGGGTGTCTGCGCAGCTCCTCCCTCGGTGCCTGACGTCTCCGATGCGGATGCGTCATTCGCGGAAGAAGCTTCAGAGCTTTCCGTTCCGGTAACATCCTTCTGCTCTTCTTCAGGTTCAGGCAGACCCTTTTCCTTTCTGTAGATCTTCATGAATTCCTTACCGGTAATGGTCTCTTTTTCGATCAGGTAGCCTGCAAGCTTATCCATGAGCTCACGGTTTTCCGACAAAAGCTCCTTAGCCTTGTCATATGCCTTCTTGAGCATGGATACGACTTCTTCATCGATGGCCGCAGCGGTCTGATCCGAACAGTTGAGAGAAGTACGTCCTTCAAGATACTGGCTCTCCACGGTCGCAAATCCGGCAAGTCCGAATCTCTCGCTCATTCCGAATCTGGTGATCATATTCTTGGCTATGGACGTAGCCTTTTCGATATCATTTGCCGCACCGGTGGTGACATTTCCGAATACGATCTCCTCCGCTGCACGTCCGCCGAGTGCGGATACTATCATATTCTCAAGCTCTTCCTTGGAGTTGAGGTATTTTTCCTCCTCCGGAACCTGCATAACATATCCGAGAGCACCCATGGTCCTTGGAACTATCGTGATCTTCTGGACGGGCTCGGAATTTTTCTGAAGCGCTGTGATAAGAGCATGTCCGACTTCATGATAGGAGACGATCTTCCTCTCCTCCGCGCTCATGATACGGTCCTTCTTTTCCTTGCCTACAAGAACCTGTTCAACTGCGTTAAAGAGGTCCTTCTGGCATACATATTCCCTGCCTTCCTTGACCGCATTTATTGCAGCTTCGTTGATCATATTGGCAAGATCGGAACCTACGGCACCGCTTGTTGCAAGGGCAATGGCATCGAGATCCACGCTCTCGTCCATCTTAACATTCTTCGCATGGACCTTGAGTATCTCGACTCTTCCCTTAAGATCAGGCTTGTCAACAATGATACGTCTGTCAAAACGGCCGGGTCTCAAAAGTGCCTTATCGAGTATCTCGGGGCGGTTTGTTGCTCCGAGGATCAATATTCCCTTTGATGAATCGAAACCATCCATTTCAGAAAGGAGCTGGTTGAGAGTCTGCTCTCTTTCCTCATTTCCTCCGCCGTACTTTGAATCACGGCTTCTTCCGATGGCATCTATCTCGTCTATGAATATTATACAGGGCGCATTTTTGGTAGCTTCCCTGAAAAGATCCCTTACTCTGGATGCACCGACACCGACATAGAGCTCGATGAAATCGGATCCCGTAAGTGAAAAGAAAGGAACATGCGCCTCGCCTGCAACAGCCTTGGCAAGAAGTGTCTTACCTGTTCCGGGAGGGCCTACAAGAAGAGCACCCTTTGGAAGTCTCGCACCTATTCCCGAATACTTGCCGGGATTGTGGAGGAAGTCAACCACTTCAACAAGGGATTCCTTGGCCTCATCTTCACCGGCAACGTCCTTGAATGTGACACCGGTTTCTTTCTGGACATAAACCTTGGCATTGCTCTTTCCGACATTTAAGGGGCCTCCGCCTCCGCCCATCCTTCGCATGAGGAATGAAGCAAGAAGCCATAAGAGCAATACGGGCAGGACAACACCTACGAATATCTCGGTGAGCAGCCCCGACGAGGAGCTGACGACTCTCTGTCCGGATACCCCGTGCTCCTCGAGCCTCTGCATCAGGTTATCCATGGACTCCATGAGCCTTGTGGTATATACGCGCTCATTCTGAAGCTGTACATAGTATGCATACTGCTCGATCCTGCTGGTGTCGGCGCCGCCGGCTTCAGCATCGGATTCGGAGAGCACTGCCGACATTTTAAGGGTTACGGTCAGTTCCGCATTTTCGGCATCCAGCTCCACGGCTTCAACCTTGTCATTTTCCAGATCATTGATGAATTCCGTGTACTCCTTGGTCTGGGTCGCACCCTTTCCTCCAAAGAGCATGTTGTAAAACAGGAAGATGACCACCACCGTGCAGAGCAGGGCCAGTATCATCATCCAGGAATTGTTGCGTCCGGGTCCCGGACGCTTGTTGTTTTGATTTTGTTGATTGTTATCCAATTTCAGGTCACCGTATTAAAAAAATTGTCAGCGGTATCAAACGAAATCCTTGCCTCTCTCATATTCGGGAGTGCAGGTAAGTCTTATGCCGAGCTTACGATATACATTCTCGTCAACTCTTGAGAGAATGACGCTCGAATGAGCCTCAGCCCCTCTTAATCCGGGAAGGCAGTCAAGTGCCGACTTTGCAAGAGGATTGGTGGAAGCTGAGCTTGAAAGGGCAATGAGCATCTCATCCGTATGAAGTCTCGGATTATGTGCTCCCATATAGCTGGTCTTGAGGGTCTGGATGGGGATAAGAGTCTCCTCACTCATGACCTTTACTTCATGAGGGATTCCCGCAAGCACCTTGATCGCATTGAGAAGACATGATGCCGCAGCTCCGAGCAGAGGATTGGTACGTCCCGTTACTATAGTTCCGTCGGGAAGCTCGATGGCTGCTGCGGGAGTTCCGCTCTCGTTCTGTCTATCCATGGCTGCTACCGCAACCTTCCTGTCCTCGGGAGTTATCCCCGCCTGCTTGAGCAAAAGCTCCTGCTTATAGAGTTCAGTCTTGGGTGCATCACCCTTTTTGACCGAAACTGCACTTGCATAGTACCTTCTCAGAATTTCCTGACATGATGCCTGACGGCAGGCGTCATCGTCTGTTATGGCGTATCCGGCCATATTAACGCCCATATCGGTAGGGCTCTTGTAAGGACATTCTCCGCTGATGGCTTCAAAAAGAGCGCTGAGCACCGGGAATATCTCCACATCACGGTTATAATTGACCGTGGTCTCTCCGTATGCCTCGAGATGGAAGGGATCGATCATATTGACATCATCGAGATCTGCCGTGGCAGCCTCATATGCAATATTGACCGGATGACGAAGGGGAAGATTCCAGATAGGGAATGTCTCAAACTTCGCATATCCCGCGTTAACGCCTCTCTTATGCTCATGATAGAGCTGGGACAGACAAGTGGCCATCTTGCCGCTTCCGGGTCCGGGTGCGGTGATGACAACAAGAGGTCTGGTGGTTTCTATATAATCATTTTTTCCATATCCTTCATCGGATACTATCAGCGGAATATTGGAAGGGTATCCGTCAATGGGATAATGAAGGTAGCTCTTGAGCTCATGCGAATCAAGAACCTGTCTGAAACGGTCAGCGGCGGGCTGTCCCGAATACTTGGTTATGACAATGCTTGATACAAGGAATCCGAGTTCACGGAAAACCCTGACAAGACGGAGAACGTCCTGGTCATATGTTATTCCGAGATCGCCTCTTACCTTGTTCTGCTCGATGGCATCGGCACTTATTACGATGACGATCTCAGCCTGATCCTTAAGCTGCTCGAGCATGAGGAGTTTATTATTAGGAGCAAATCCGGGTAAAACCCTTGATGCGTGATAATCATCATAGAGCTTTCCGCCGAATTCCAGATAAAGCTTACCGAATCTGGAGATCCTTTCCCTTATATGAGCCGATTGAAGCTCAAGATATTTTTTGGAATCAAAACCCTGCTTTTCCATTATTCCTCCATGCAGTGCCCCTGCATTTACGCGATAATACCCATTCCGGAAACACTCCGTAATGATAACACGAATTCGGGCTTTTCACTACTTTTTATCAGTTTTTTCACGAAGATTTTCGAAATAGGAAACAATTGATGCAGCCACATCTTCAGGTATCTCCGGGAGAGCCGCAAGCTCTGCTTCCGTAGCCTTTGAGATATCGGATATCGTCTGGAATTTCTTCATGAGAGCCTTCTTTCTTGACGGCCCTACTCCGGGTATATCGTCAAGAAGCGACCTTGTCTGGGATTTTGCTCTCAGTGATTTATGATACTCAATGGCGAACCTGTGGGCTTCATCCTGGATCCTGGTGATCAGCTTAAAGCCTTCGGAGTGTGTATCTATCGGAAGCTCGAGATTGTTATAATACAGCCCCCTTGTCCTGTGCCTGTCATCCTTGACCATTCCGCATACAGGAATATCAAGTCCCAGATCTCCAAGCACTTCAAGTGCGATGTTCACCTGTCCCCTTCCGCCGTCCATAAGCAAAAGATCCGGAAGATGCGAGAATCTGACCGCTTCGGAGCCTTCTCCGGCCTCCCTGATACGCCCCGCTTCTTCCATGCCGTGTGTAAAGCGTCTTGTCAGGGCCTCCTTCATGCATGCGTAATCATTGGGGCCTTCAACGGACTTGATCCTGAACTTCCTGTAGTCGCTCCTTTTGGGTCTTCCGTTCTCAAAAACAACCATAGAAGCGACATTTTCGAATCCGTTTGTATTGGAGATATCAAAGGCCTCCATCCTTACAAGGCCTTCCGTTCCGAGTATCTTTTCGATCTCATTTACCGCGCCGGAGGTCCTTGCCTCTTCACGCTTTATCTTCTCGCTGTCGTTATGAAGGATGATCCTGGCATTTTCTTCGCTCATTTCAAGGAGCTTTGCCTTCGTGCCTATCTTGGGCACCGTAAGAGTGATCCTGTGTCCGCTCTTTTCAGAAAGCCATCCTTCTATGACATCCATGTCCTCGGGGGCATTCCTTATCATTATCTCCCTCGGGATGAAGGGAGTGCCCGAATAGAACTGCTTGATAAAACCGCCCATTACATTTCCGTCGTTTTCATATAGACTGTCGGTCATATGGTAATGCTCGCGCCCCATAAGCCTTCCGTCTCTTACGAAGAATATCTGTATCACGATATCCTCGCCGTCCCTTGCCATTCCTATGATATCTCTGTCGGTTCCGACGTTCCCGCTGACCTTCTGTTTCTGGGCAACGCTCTTTACCGACTCTGCCAGGTCACGGTATCTTGCAGCCTCTTCAAACCGCATTTCGTCCGAGGCTTCCTTCATTTTGTTTTCAAGATCCCTGATTATGGGACCGTAATTGCCGCCCAGAAACTCAAGTGCCCCGGCAACCTGTGCCGAATACTCCTCCTTAGAGACATATCCCTGACACGGTCCGGTGCACTGACCTATATGATAATTAAGGCAGGGTCTCTCAAGTCCTATATCCTCTGGAAGCTTCCTGTTGCAGGTCCTTAACCTGAATATCCTGTTAAGAAGCTCTATGGTGTCCTTCACGGCCTGAGCGGAGCTGTACGGGCCAAAATACCTGGACTTGTCCCTTTTCATCGTCCTGGAAAAAATGATCCTGGGGTAATCCTCTCCCGTGGTCACTTTAATATACGGATATGTCTTGTCATCCTTTAAAAGGGTATTGTACTTGGGCGAATGCTCCTTGATCAGATTGTTTTCAAGAACCAGGGCCTCAAGCTCGGAATCGGTGACGATGAATTCAAAATGGTCGATCCTGGCTACCATATTGTCTATGGCAGGGCCTCTTCCGATATTGCTTCTGAAATAGGATCTTACGCGGTTTCGAAGATTAACGGCCTTGCCCACATACATGATGGTATCATTCTCATCACGCATGATATAAACGCCCGGCTCCGTAGGAAGCTTCTTCAATTCTTCGGAAAAATCCTTCAATACCTTTTCCTCAAAAAAGCATAAATCCGGGCTCTTGTTTTAATCCCGGAACTGATATAAAATCGTGTGGCAACAGAGGATCTTAAAACAAATATCGCAATTTGGCAGCCATGAGAACAGGGAATGATATCGAAAATGAAATAAGAACCGCCGGAGGTGACATACTTGATTCCGAAATGTTTGCAAGAGGCTTCGGGCAATCACATCATTTCAGGTCAAATGTCAGCGATCATTCACTGCATGTTACCAAAACAGCGCTCAGAATGGCCGGGCTGTTCAGATCCGTTGACAGAGAAGCTCTTATAAGGGCATGTCTCTGCCATGACATGGGACTGATCGGCAATCGTAAATATGTCTACACAACAGGTCGCATGTGCATCACCCAGCACCCGATCGATTCGGCGCAAAGGGCGGAATCGATAATCGGAACGTTGAATGATACCGAAAAGGATGTAATCCTTCATCACATGTATCCTCTCGTTCTCAAAGCTCCCAGGACAAAAGAGGGAGTACTGATATGCATCGCCGATAAATGCTGTGCCCTGTATGAGCCGTTCACCATCAGAAGCTCATCTGACAGGCTTCATGAAAGACTGCATATTTCTGTTAAAAAGATGGCTTAGGAACAATCAGCCGCCGGTGCTTCCGGCGGTTTTTTTATTCACTATTCACCCTTGTCTTCCGGAACGGGACCCGAAGGATTCTTCGCGGTTCTCTTTGCCGGAAAGCCCGAGGTATTGTGCTTTCTGTATTCGCGGACCTTGTTGAATTTCTTCTCCACTACGGCCGCATCCTTTTCTCCCACAAGGCGGAGAGTCTTTACAACAAATACCCCTTCCGGTAAGGTGCACGGATGCATTATGATCTTACCCTTTAAAAGTCCGTGCTCCTCGCATTCTCCAAGGCAGTAATACTTTCTGTCACCCATGGAAAACCATCTTATCTTACGCCTTGCTTTCTTACCGCACAGATAACATCTTGTGGAAAGCGTATCCTTATCCTTAAATGCGGCATCCCGGTCCTTATAGACTCTTGATATCCACTTTTCGTATGTCGGAAATACCATGGATATCTCATGCTCTTTATCGGAAGGAGGATAAGTGATGTCGTAAGAAACAAACTTTATCACTTCCTCATCCTTTTCAAGGATATGCTTAAGTACCAGAGCCGTGTAATATGCATCGCTGAACGCTCTGTGAAAAGGTATATCCTTCTCGATACCGAAATGATCCACCGCATATTCGAGATTTCTTCTGGTCTTTGTCCCATCCTCACACGCAAGCGAAAAAAGCTTCTGGGCATCTATATATGCGACAGGTCCCTCCGACAAAAGAGGAAGGCCGAAAAATTTCAGGTTCTGCTGGATCACGGTGATATCCCCGGGCCCCCATGTCACAAACACGGGATCCGGACCGCACCATTCAAAAAACCTCCGGGAAACATTCTCGAAGGTATCACCTTTTTCAAGCTCCTCCATCTGCAGATGAACGAGCTTGCTGGTATAATTATGCATTTTCCTGTAGACCCTGGGTTTTATAAGTTCGCTGAATTCAGAGACAATCAGCCCGCCTTCGCTGTATTTCACCGCGCCTATCTCGATGATCTCAAAAGGGATCAATGCGGTTTCGGGTTCGCTTCCTGTGGAACTCTGATTCCACTCAAGGTCGATCACGATCATGTTCATTTTTCTTTTACGCGCCAGGGCTCCTTGCCCTTAAGATCAGCCTTTACCGTAAGAGGATAATTAGACTTCAGCCAGTTTATGCAAAGTCCGATCCATGTTGTGACCAGAGGGAAATCCTCCGCTCCGTATCTGCTCAGTGACAGCTCATCAGCCAATGAAAGACCATGCCATCCCTGCGAATACATATGGAACTCCGCAGGAATATTCTTTTTCCTGAGGGCAGACAGATACAAAAGCGAATTATCCACCGGAACGGTATTATCCAGATATGTATGCCATATAAATGCGGGAGGCGTATCGGAGCTTACCGCATTTTCAAGCGACATCTTTTTACGCAGAGCCTTATTGTCTCCGCAGAGATTGTCTATGGAACCCGTATGGGCATATTTTCCGGATGTGATGACGGGATAGCAGAGGATCTGTCCGTTTGGACGGAGTACCTCGGCAGATCCCTTAAGCCCTGCGGCCTCTGCGATCTTCGGATCATTCCAATAGCATGCATAGCTTGCGGCAAGATGTCCGCCGGCGGAAAATCCCATTATAAGTACGGCCTTCTTATCAACCTGCCACTTTGATGCATTTTTACGCACTGTCATGAAGCAGGATGCAGCCTCGGAAAGTGCCACCGGATATTTTGCGGGAGCGCATGAATAATACAGTATCCCGACATTATACCCCTCTGCCATCAGCTTATATGCTACCGGTTCAGCCTCTCTCGGAGAGGTATAGGCATAGGCGCCGCCCGGACATATGATGATCATGGGTCTCTTTCTTACGGCAAGTTCTGCCGCAGGTTCCTGGATAAAGACTTCGAATCTCGAATTCTCAAGGGAACCCGGGCAGTTCATTTTAAATATCTCGTGGATCATTTTTTCCCTCGCACCACTTTTTTCCAAAAGCATCAGTTAAAAGGCTAAGCATCAATATGCTCTTCCCCAGTAAACCATTTTCTGTGCAGGCTTTCCGCAGCATACGCATACATCGGAAAGAGTCTCCTGCTCGAAGGGGATGCATCTGCTGGTGACGGAAAGATCTGCCTTGATCTGTTCCTCGCACTCTTTGCATCCGCACCACATAGCCTTTACGAATCCTGACTTCTCGGAAAAGACCTTCTTGAACTCATCATAGGAGGTTGCTGTATAGGTATGGGCATCTCTGTGTGCCCTCGCTCTTTCGAGCATCTCCTTCTGCATGGTCTCAAGAAGCCCGGGAACCTTAGCGGCAACTTCATCAATAGCCACCTCGATCTTCTCCCTGGTATCTCTTCTTACGAGAACGCACTTGCCTGCCTCGATATCCTTGGGGCCTATCTCAAGGCGGAGAGGATATCCTCTCATCTCTGCTTCGGAGAACTTCCATCCGGGAGTCTTATCGGTATCGTCAACCTTTACGCGTGCAACCTTGGAAAGAGTCTCCTTAAGCTCATATGCCTTGTCGAGAACGCCTTCCTTCTTCTGCTGGATGGGAATGATGCAGAGCTGTATGGGAGCAACGCGGGGAGGAAGTACAAGTCCCTCGTTGTCACCGTGTACCATTATGATGGCACCGATGAGTCTTGTGGTAACGCCCCATGAAGTCTGATATACATACTTAAGTGTATTATCCTTGTCGGTAAACTGGATGTCGAAAGCCTTGGCAAAGCCGTTACCGAAATTGTGGCTGGTTCCGGACTGAAGAGCCTTGCCGTCGTGCATGAGAGCTTCTACGGTATATGTAGCCTCAGCTCCGGCGAACTTCTCCTTCTCGGTCTTCTGTCCCTTAATAACCGGGATCGCAAGGAAGTCCTCAAGGAAATCGGCGTATACATTCAGCATCTGTACGGTACGGTTCTCCGCATCCTCAGCGGTTGCATGAGCGGTATGGCCTTCCTGCCAGAGGAATTCTCTTGAGCGGAGGAAGGGTCTGGTCTCCTTTTCCCAACGGACGACCGAGCACCACTGGTTATAAACCTTGGGAAGATCCCTGTATGAATGAACATCATTTTTGTAAAAATCACAGAAAAGAGTCTCGGATGTAGGACGTACACACATTCTCTCCTGAAGCGGCTCGAGTCCTCCGTGTGTCACCCATGCAACCTCGGGTGCAAATCCTTCAACGTGGTCCTTCTCCTTCTCAAGGAGTGATTCGGGGATGAACATGGGCATATACACATTGCGCACGCCCGTTGCCTTGAATCTCTTGTCGAGCTCGGCCTGGATATTCTCCCAAATAGCATATCCGTCGGGCTTGATAGCCATACATCCCTTGACGGATGTGTACTCGATCAGCTCAGCTTTACGGACAATATCCGTATACCACTGGGCAAAATCCTCGTCCATTGAAGTTATCTCTTCAACCATTTTCTTGTCTGCCATAACATTAACCTCTTGATATATTTTTCCGCACCTGCGGTGCACAAACAACGATCAATTCATTTACACGGGCCCGGATCCGGCCCGCAGGATCATGTGATATCTTCGATCCGAAATGCCTTACGCGGATCCGATGATATGCTTAAACACCTCCTCAGGTGTATCGCATATAACCTTTGCGCCATGCTCTTCAAGGAATTCTCTTCCTCTGAAGCCCCATGATACAAGGATCTCGTCGAGTCCGGAATTTCTGGCGGTCAGAATATCAGTATCGGAATCCCCTATATACACTCCACCTTCAGGTCCCATTCCGAGCACGGCAAAGACGCTGTTGCACATATCAGGCGCAGGCTTGGTCCGCTGTCCTTCCTTATCACCGATGGAAGCATCGAACAATCCGTCAAAATACTCCCTTACAAGCTTTCTTACCGCGATATCCGGTTTGTTGGACACGACCGCAGTCTTTACGCCTGCTGCCCTCAGCCTTTCAAGCAGCTCCCGGATCCCGTCGTAGGGGCCGGTATCATCTGCGCTGTGCATCTCATAATATTTTAAAAACTCTTCTCTTACCCTCGCCTGTTCCTCCGGTGATGTTCCTTTGGGAAGTGCTCTTTCAATAAGCTTGGCCATTCCGTTTCCTACGAAGAATCTGACTTCATCAATGGAATGCTCCTTATATCCGAAGGTCCTCAGAGCGTGGTTTGTGGCATTTGTAAGATCTGTCAGTGTGTTCAGTATGGTGCCATCCATATCGAACACCGCGATTTTGTAACTCATTTAAAATCCTTTTGTCTGAATGCAAAAGCATCCGATACATATCACTAGACCTTGATCATTAAAATCCATGGTGTCCGCCGCCTCCGTGGTGTCCGCCACCGCCGCCTCCGCCGCCGCGGTGTCCGCCGCCTCCGCCGCCGCTGCTGCTCTGAACGGGCGAATAGGTTCTGGACTCACCGGTCTTTACAACCCTGGGGGTAGTAAACCTGAGGCTCTTAAATGCGCCGGAAAGCATCTCCGAGCCGGATGTATTCTGTATCTTCGAAGCCCTGTTGATGACGATGAAGTTGACAAGCAGTGAAACCAGAAGTCCCATGAGAATGCTGCATATATACTTCATGGGTCTTGCTATCTTCTGACCGTTAAGAACGGTGTAGATCTGCTCGAAGCCCTTGGAAGCACACCTGTAATATTCACGGTTTGTTGCATACCTGTATATGTTATCGGTTATATCGTATCCGTATGCATCCGTTATGACCCTGTGAATGGAACCGTCAGAGAAGATTGATATCTCTCTTACATCCATGTCGATGATCAGCATGATGGCGTTATCATCATCGTCAAAGAGCTGATAAAACAGAGCCTCGGAATATCGCATGATGTCGTTATAGTTATTCTGGTCGGTCGACACAAATGCGACATCGCCCCACTGGGTGATACCGGACATATCCTCGGCGAGCTGCTTCATCTCGCTCTCACTCAGAAGATCCGCACCATCATAGATTATCACCCTGTATCCGGTGTCGGGATTCTTCTTGTCAAAATCCGGGGTATCTTCATCCAGAGGATTATATGCAAGCGCCGTAACAGGGATCATCATGATACCTGCAACAAGAAGGACTATGGTGAGTAATACCTTTATTGCATTTGCTGAGATATTCTTTTTCATCATTCGTCACCTCCTCTTTTATCAAACTGAGGAAGCTTTCTGGTTGCAAGATCGTTATGCAGCTTTATGATATCCCAGAAGGAAAGGAGCA
>OCVV011338731.1_pt1 | contig 21959 bp, 13 predicted proteins | sample 1539721 | NCBI WGS metagenome assembly OCVV01 (sample SAMN02144230, study PRJEB22623) | gut metagenome | biome: sheep rumen | host: Ovis aries | place: New Zealand
ACTCTTTCTGCTGAAATGTTATCTGATGACAAAGGCATTCTACTCCCCTCCATGCAGGGAGGGGCAGGGGGGAGGGTCTTCTTTGTTATCACCGCCACCGTTGCAGCACTGGGATTCATATAGTAGGTGAAACCGCACGCCCGGCACTTCTTGCTCTTCACGTTGTTCACCTCAAACCGCTCGCTGCCACACACGGGGCAGTAGCGAAATTTGTCTAATGGATGTTTCATGACTGCAAAGTTACTCTTTATTGGGGAATAATCCATAAAAACTTTTAGTTTTTTGCTGCTTCCGCTTTTTTCTATACCTTTTCCACGTCAAACCATCAAGCACTATTACACATATATATGACAAGAAAAAGGGGAAAAGCACATTGTATAATCTCGAAACAGACGAGTATTTAGAAGAGCATTAGTCTGAACCGACACGAATGCTAATTGGTACGGGGCAAGATGTGAGGTGCACAGTGGTCGATGCGAACGGGAATGGCATCGGCCACTGTTTTTTCTGCGGTGATGCGCAGGCGGACGATGCAGGCGCGGGTGTTGAGCGGCTTCTGCTGGTCGAAGATGAAGTTGCCGATGCTGTAGAAGATGGGTTTGCCGCGGTAGGTTTCGGAGGTTTGCAGGGTGTGGGTGTGATGTCCGATGATGACGTCGGCTCCGGCATCAATCAGGGCATGGGCTTCCAGCCGCTGCTGGGGCAGCGGGCGCAACGTGTGCTCGGCACCCCAGTGCAGATTGACGATGACAACCGCGGTGGAATCGGCCATTTTGATGGCTTTCACCCGATTGAGCAGCGAGTCGAAAGGCTCTTGGCTCACGCTCTCGCGGTCGGGCAGGTAGGCAAAATTCTCCAGAGGAAGACGGTTAGAGGCAAGGAGGTAAACGCGGAAAGGAAGGCCCACCCTCTGAAGACCCACCCCCCTGCCCCTCCCTGTATGGAGGGGAGTAGATACTCTTTCCTCTGAAATGTTATCTGCTAGCGAAGGCATATTACTCCCCTCCATACAGGGAGGGGCTGGGGGGTGGGTCTCCTGTGCAGGGGTGAGAATCACCTCTGCAGCCGCTGCTGCCATCGTTGAGTCGGCACCGAAGGGAATCATGCCGGCACGGAGAATGTTCTCGCGGGTGTCGCGAAGCCCCTGTCGACCTTGGTCTACGCTGTGGTTGTTGGCAAGGTTCAGGTGTGTGAAGCCATAGGCACGCAGACTGTCGAGCCACTGTGGGTCGCCACGGAAGACATACCGTTTGAAGGCGGGGGCCTGAATGGTGGTGGCAGGACATTCCAGATTGCCTACGACAAAATCGGCTGAACGTAAAAAATCGGCGGTTTCATCGGGAATAACGCGCCGCATGCCCCCATGCTCGAGATAGTGGCGCACGCCGCGGTCGAGCAGAATGTCGCCCGTGAAAAGAATGGTGAGTGGGGGGGCATCCCCGACCCCTTCCTGAAGAAGCCTACCTCCTGCCCCTCCCTGAAGGGAGGCGGGATTTATGGCAAGGGAAGGTGTTGCTATGGTTACTTGAAGCACTGCGATTAGCAATAGATGCCACAACCATGACAGCCTTTCCCCCCTTCCCTTTAGGGAGGGGCAGGGGGTAGGCTCTTTAACAGCCAGAGCTATAGAAAAGTTCCTCATTGTCTTGCAGTTCGCCGTCGATGGGCACGATGATTTCCTTCATCCACGAGGGCACGCCGCGGTCGGGCTGCTGCTTCAGCAGTTGCTGCCACTCCTCGTCGGTGAGGCGCTGCTCGTCGATGGAACGCTGGAACTCGCGATAGCTCAGCACGGCACCACGCGTCAGGTAGCGTCCGCCGTCGATGTTGACCACCACGTAAATCTCGTAGGCGGGACCCGTGGCGGCGTAGAGGATGGACTTATTCGGATTGTTGTCGCCATTGGCGGTGTAGACGTCGGCCACGCAGGCGATGCTGCGGTCGGCACCTTGCACGTTGTCCCAGCCGTCGAGGTACTGGTCGGGCTCACGGATGAGGTCGAGCGAGATGTTTTCAACGGTCGAACCGATGATTTCAATCTGGTTGTACTCCTCGTCGGTCAGCTCAGGCCAGGCATACAGCTCCTTGCGGCTGACGCGTAGCAGGAACTCGGCCAGTTCGCTGATGCGCTCGCCTGTGGAGAGCAGCTTCGGCGTCTGCAGCTGGTATTTCTCCATGAACTCGGCGAGGGCGATGTTCAGCGCCACGGCTCGCTTCCAGAAGTTCACGTTCGGCTCCACATAACCCTTCACGACAGGGTCTGGCGGGCCGCCTGCACCACACTCGGCACCGACGGGCTGCTTGGCGTAGAGGATGGCGTCGTGCTTCAGTTCGGCCCACGAAGCCAGCGCGGTGTTCAGGTTCTTTTTTGCCCACTGGTCGGTGCGCATGAAGGCCGGCAACTGGTTCTCGTTCTCGTCGTAGATGTCAAAACGATGATGATAGGTAGTGTCTTGAAGCGTCTGCAGCGCCGACAGCCAGCGATTGCTGAGTGTCTCGCTCCAATCGATTTCCTCCATGCGCGCCTTCATCTTCTTCAGCATGGGTAGGTAGTCCGGCCATGCATCCTGCACGCGCAGCTCACCTGTGAGCACCTGCTCGGCAATGCCAGCGTTCATGGCTGCAAACACGTCGAGACCGCTGGGCACAGGCCGCTGCGAGGGGTCGCCCAGTGCGTCTACCATCTCGTTCAGCACCTCGCCGTCGGGCGTGTAGCGCTGCGGCATGAGGTTGATCTTCACACGGCTCGTGCGCTCGAACTTCGGACGGATGCGGGTCTGGCTTTCGCCCATACCGTCGAGACTCTTTCGTATGGCAGCCATCGCCTTCTTGTTCTTCAGGAGCTTCTCAAGCGGCAGGCCGGCCTTCTGTATTTCGTCGTAGACCTGCAGGATGGTCAGGTTGTCGGGCTTGCCGAAAAGGAAGGTCATGGGTTCGAACAGGCGGTCGTAGGTCTTGCGCAGTTCAGCATTCTTGCCGATCACGTCGGCCAGGATGAGGGCGTTGCGCAACTGCTCGGGCTTATCGGTGCCGAAGGGCACATGCTGCAGCCACATCATAGCGCGGAAGTAGCGGCCCAGCGAGTCGTTGCGGGTGTAGTGGCCGCGCGGACGGAACAGCGAGTAGCCGAACATGGCATTGCGGTAGTCGAGAAACTCCGAGAAGGAGTCCTGCGAACTCTCAATTTTCCCGATTTCATCGAGGATTTGCTGCTTATACTTGCCGTCGGCGATGGCAGGCTGCTGACCTGTGATGAGTGCCTCGGCAATGGTGAAGTAGGCCTGGTTCCAGCCAGTGGTGTGCTCCTTCATGGTGTGGCAGAACTGCTCCACGGCCTGCGAGAGCCCGTGCTGCTCCATCTCGCGCACCATGCAGTCGAAGTACATGTGGAAGAGCTGCAGGTAGAGGTCGGTGGTGACGAAGGAGGGAAAATCGCTGTAGTCGTTCTTCTCATACACGTGGAAGAGCTGAATCTTCCGGCCCGGCACAATGGCAAAGCTGTTGCGGCCAAGCGGGTCCTGTAGTTTGTCCATCGACTCCAGCTGGAAAGGGTTCAGAATGTCGTCGACACGGAAGCGCCAGCCGGCGGGCAGGTTGCTCTTGTCTTGCCAACTCAGGATGTTCTCGCGGTCGCGTATTCTCTGGAGGAACTTGCGCTCCTGCGGTGTGAGTTTCACGGTCTGTCCGTAGTCGGTGTAGCCGCTGAAGAACTCCCAGTCGTTAGCCGAAGGATTGACCACGCCGGCATCGGCCTGGTCGAAAGCCGTCCAGATGAGTGAGTCGTACCACGATGTCTGCGAGAAGATGTGGCGCAGGTCGGCATCCTTCAGCACAAAGCCTTGACGCGCGGCGAAGGCGTTGCGCAAGATGCGCAGCTCGGCCAGCGACAGGCGGCTGATGTCCATGCGCGTGTCGATGGGCTTGATAAATTGTTCCACATCCAGATGACCAGGACCGGGAATGTAAACATGTTTACCGGGTTGTTGTGCCTGCATCGTGACGACCATTGTCAGCGCCAATGCAGAAAGAATGAAATTTTTCATAAGCAGTATCTTTTTGGTCAATATTTGTCTCGATGAAATGGTCGAACACCATGCCGAACTCCTCCCAACGGTAGGTGCTGATGGCGTAGCGCCCGTTGGTGCCCGTCTCGAGGGCAAGAATGGCAGGGGGAGCAGCCCCCTCCAGAAAACGAAAATCCACCAACTGACCACCGAGTTTCGAGCCCATCCACAGCGGGCGAACACGGCCTCGATAGTTCTTGAAAATGAACAACCGGCGGCCCATCTCCCGATGAAACCGCGTTTTTTTGACGACGCCCACCATTGCGTCGATGCTGCCGTCGTCGTCGATGTCGCCCGTCTGAAACTGGTAGACGGGGTAGGGCAGTGCCCAGCTGTCGCGGGTGGAGTCGGTGGTGAGCACCAGGTAGCTGAGCGAGTCGCTGACGGTCTCGATGCTGAACGTCTGCGCCTGCAAGTCCTGACAGCAGAGGCAAGCAGCCACTATGATGGTAAAAGCCTTCACTCTCCTATGCTCCCTTATCAACTACAGCAGCGAGCGAATCTCGGCATCGAGATCCTTGATTTGAGCGTCGCGCTTGTCGAGGTCGCTGTTGCGGCCCACAAGGAAGAAGGTGGGGATGCTCTGGATGTTGTACGACACGAGGTATTCGCTCTGCGGGCCTCGCTCGTCGCGCACGCAAATCCAAGGCAGGGCAGCCGTCTGCGTCTTCCAGAAGTGTTCGTCGGGGTCGAGCGACACCTGATAGATCTCCAGTCCCTGAGCGTGGTACTTGTTGTAGATGTCGCGCAGCTGCATGATGCGCTGCGTGCTACCCTCAGAGGCAAACACGTGGAAGTCGAGCAGCACCACCTTGCCTTTCAGTTCGGTGAGTCGGCGCTGCCGGCCCTTGCTGTCAGGCAGGTTGATGTCGATGACGTTCGAGACGTTCACCAGGTTCGGGTCGATGTTTGAAAGCTGGCGGCTCTGCAGGATGCGCACGTTCTTCATGCCCTCGATGGCGATGTTGTGGAGGTTCTGGCCGCGCTCGGCATCGGGATGATAGGTGTCCCACGACGTAGCCACGGCGGCAAACACCTTCACGTCCTGTTCGCTGGAGCGCGGGTTGAAGATGAGCGACTCCATCTGACCCAGCCGGACGGTCTGAAACAGTGCATAGTAGGCATAAGCCTTCATGGGCTCGGCGAAGATATACTGGCGCTTCACCTGATCCTTGTAGGCCTCCGTGACGCGCAGCACGCTGTCCTGCACGGCCGAGACACCCAGGTCGGGAGCTGCCACGATGGCGTCGATGCGGCGCTGCAGGTCCATCTGCAGCAGGGCCAGTTCCTTGATTTTCACGCATTCTTCGGAGCCCGTCACGTCGTAGACGGCCGACATGGTGGGATACTGTGCCTTCACCTCAATCTGCTCGGTGGAATCGACGGCGAGGTTGATGATCTGTCCGGCGATGCGCAGGCGGTAGAACTCCGGTGCGTCGGGAGCCTGCTGGCTGAACGAGAACGTGCCGCTCTCGCTGAGTTTCACGCTGTCGACAGCCACTGGGCCGCTCAGGCTCATGTTCTCCAGATAGAGCACCGAGTCCTTGGCCTCGGTGATGGTTCCGCTGATGTTGAACGACTTGCCCGTGCAAGCGCACAGGGCGAGCACGACGACTGCCGTGCCCATGAAAATACTGCTGATACTCTTTTTCATTCTTTTCTTCTGTTTTTTTGCGTGCAAAAGTACAAATAAAAGTTCAAAGTTCAAAGTGCAATGTTTAAATTTTGACGGTAAAGACGTTATAAGACGTTAAAGCAGGTCAGTTTTTCTGAATTTTTTCCGTTATCCATTCTTCGATATCAATTTTCTTCGTATCTTTGCCGCCGTAAACCAATTCATACAAAAACATTTTAACGTAAAAAGCAACATGGAAAAACTGAACAAACCCGCCATTCTGGTTGTTGACATGCTGAATGACTTTGTCACCGGCGCACTGGGTTGCGACCGCGGTCGTGCCATCGTTCCCGCCACAGCCCGCCTGCTCGATGCTGCCCGCGAGGCCGGCGTGCCCGTCGTCTTCTGCAACGATGCCCACCTGAAAGGCATCGACCGCGAGCTTACTATCTGGGGCGACCACGCCATCGCCGGCACGAAGGGCGCCGAAGTGATTCCCGAACTGAACCTCTGCGAGAAGGACTACGTGGTGCCCAAGCGCCGCTACAGCGGATTCTTCCAGACCGACCTCGACATTCTGCTGAAGGAACTCGGCGTGAAGACCGTCGTCATCACCGGCCTGCATGCCCACATGTGCTGCCGCCACACGGCTGCCGATGCCTTCTGCCTGGGCTACGACGTGGTAGTGGCCAAGGAAGCCACCGACTCCTTCACCGAAGAAGACTACCTCGGCGGTCTGGCCTACCTGAAGACCTGCTACGGAGCCGATGCCTACAGCAACGACGAACTCATCGCCGCCTTCTAAATCATTAAAAAACAATAATAAAAGAGGCTAAATCTTTGTGGTTTAGCCTTTTTTGTGTAATTTTGCGCGGTTTTTTATATGAACCGAAATGTGTTTTTTAGATGTTTTATAGACAAAAGTAAGTTTTTTTAGATGAACGTAATTACGAAAAGTGTTCAGTTGCCTGATGGAAGAACCATCACAATTGAAACCGGAAAAGTGGCAAAGCAGGCCGACGGAAGCGTTGTTCTCCGCATGAACAACACCGTGCTCCTCGCCACTGTCTGCGCCGCAAAAGATGCAGTCCCTGGAACAGATTTCATGCCTTTGCAGGTAGACTACCGTGAGCAGTACAGCGCTGCCGGTCGTTTCCCTGGTGGTTTCACGAAGCGTGAAGGCAAGGCAGGTGACAACGAGATTCTCACCAGCCGCCTGGTAGACCGCGTGCTGCGTCCGCTCTTCCCCAGCAACTACCATGCTGAGGTGTATGTGAACGTGATGCTGCTCTCTGCCGATGGTGTTGACCAGCCCGATGCACTGGCTGGCTTTGCCGCTTCGGCCGCTCTGGCATGTTCAGACATACCCTTCGAGTGCCCCATCAGTGAGGTGCGCGTGGCCCGTGTGAATGGCGAGTATGTGATTGATCCTACTACCGAGCAGATGAAGCATGCCGACATGGACATCATGGTCGGTGCTTCGGCTGAAAACATCATGATGGTGGAAGGCGAGATGAAGGAAGTCAGCGAGCAGGATCTGCTCGGCGCCCTGAAGGCTGCCATGGAGGCCATCAAGCCCATGTGCGAACTGCAGGCTGAACTCTCCAAGGAACTCGGCACCGACGTGAAGCGCGAGTACAATCACGAGGTGAACGACGAGGAGCTGCGCGAGCGCATGAACAAAGAGCTCTATCAGCCCGCCTACGACATCACGAAGCAGGCCCTGGAGAAGCACGCCCGTGCTGAGGCTTTCGAAAAGATTCTCTCCGACTTCAAGGAGAAGTTCTTCGAGGAGCGCAAGGAAGCAGCTGCAGAGTCTGACGAGGCTCCCGCCATCAGCGACGAGGAGTACGATGCCATGATGGACCGCTACTACCACGACGTGGAGCGCGACGCCATGCGCCGTTGCATCCTCGACGAGGGCATCCGTCTCGATGGCCGTAAGACCGACGAGATTCGTCCCATCTGGTGCGAGGTGAGCCCGCTGCCCATGCCTCACGGAAGCAGTATCTTCACCCGTGGCGAGACCCAGAGCCTCTCCACCTGTACCCTCGGCACGAAGCTCGACGAGAAGCTCGTCGACGACGTTCTGGACCGCGGCTACATGAAGTTCCTGCTCCACTATAACTTCCCGCCCTTCTGCACCGGCGAGGCCAAGGCACAGCGCGGCGTAGGTCGTCGCGAGATTGGTCACGGCCACCTGGCATGGCGCGCCCTGAAGGACATGATCCCCGCCGACTTCCCCTACACCGTACGTCTGGTGAGCCAGATTCTGGAGTCGAACGGTTCCTCTTCGATGGCTACCGTCTGCGCCGGCACGCTGGCCCTGATGGATGCTGGTGTTCCCATGAAGAAGCCCGTGTCGGGTATCGCTATGGGTCTGATCAAGAATCCCGGAGAAAACAAATATGCCGTGCTCAGCGACATCCTCGGCGATGAGGACCACCTGGGCGACATGGACTTCAAGACCACTGGCACACGCGACGGTCTGACTGCCACGCAGATGGACATCAAGTGCGACGGTCTGTCGTTCGACATTCTGGAGAAGGCTCTCATGCAGGCCAAGGCCGGTCGTGAGCACATCCTGAACTGCATCACCGAGACCATGGCCGAGCCGCGTGCCGAGCTGAAGCCCCACGTGCCCCGCATCGAGGCCTTCGAGATTCCGAAGGAGTTCATCGGTGCCGTCATTGGCCCGGGCGGAAAGATTATCCAGCAGATGCAGGAAGACACTGGTGCCACCATCACCATCGACGAGGAAGACGGTGTGGGCAAGGTGCAGGTCAGCGCTCCCGACAAGGAGAGCATCGACGCTGCCATCCGCAAGATCAAGGCCATCGTGGCTGTTCCCGAGGTGGGCGAGGTCTACGAGGGTACCGTGCGCAGCATCATGCCTTACGGCTGCTTCGTCGAGATCATGCCGGGCAAGGACGGTCTGCTCCACATCTCGGAGATCGACTGGAAGCGCCTCGAGACCGTTGAGGAAGCCGGCCTGAAGGAAGGCGACAAGATCAACGTGAAGCTCCTGGAAATCGACCCGAAGACTGGCAAGTACAAACTGTCGCACCGCGTGCTCATCCCGAAACCCGAGGGATACGTCGAGCGCGAGCGTCGTCCGCGCGGCGAGCGTGGCGGCGAGCGTCGGGGTGGTGAGCGTCGCAATGGTGGCAACGGCGAGCGTCGTGGCAACAATGGTGCTGGCAACCGCCAGCGCAACTTCGACAACCGCAACGAGCCCTACCGCGACCCGGCTGCCAACCACGAGCCGAAGGACTTCAGCGACGTGCTTGACCACGGCACTGATATCGACTAAGAAAAATATTTTTTGTTCATACATTGCGATGAATCCCCGGTTCTCCATTCGCTGGAGGCCGGGGATTCTTTTTGTTTGAAGGGTAATGATTCTTACGTTATATGAACACGTAAATGAAATCAAATAAAAACTCTGCCTGCCGACGTATTCACTCGCATCACTGAGAACGAATACACAAATACTAACTCTATTGGCTCTATCTTTTGTGTTGTGGCAAATGAGCGGAGCTTATTATTAAAAATGTCCATCTCAAAAAACTCCACTGTTGCCGTGACAGGCAGAGCACAGTGATCTCACGACCACCCAAGACTTTAGCGGTATGTTTTAGATTTACGCTGCAAAGTTATAAAGAAAACAGACAAGGCGCTTGTATATCTGGAACGTTTTTTTGTAAAAACACGACAAAATGCAATCTCCCGATTAGTAATTTTGTGCGCAGGACGAATTGTAAGTATCTGGGAATCAGGGTTTTGTTATGTCAAATCAGTGGGTGCGGCGTGAAGACCCTGTTTTTACTTTTTTGCTGAAAAGTTTGCAGGATTGGCCGATAAAAGTTAATTTTGCAAAGCAAACAAAAGATCTGTTTATGATGACTAAAAACCTAACGGCGCGACGTGTTTTCGCGTGTTGTTTTCTGAGTGTGCTATCGTTGGGTGTGTCGGCAGCCAGCCGATTCGTCAGTTTCAGCAGTGGTGACATGCTGCTCAACCGTGAGCCGGTGGTCAGCATCTACGTGTCGTCGGCCGACCTGAAGGGTGTCTCACTGGCGGCGGACAACCTGGCCAGCGACCTGGCGGCCGTCACCGGTACGGCAGGTCGCCTTTGCGAGGAGCAGGAGGCCGCCATCGTCGTGGGAACGCTTGGCCACTCGCCACTCGTCGACCGCTTCGCAAAGCAGGGGGTCATCGACGGCAGCCAACTGCGAGGGTGCAGGGAGAAGTTCCTCATCACCACCATAGGCCAGCAACTGGTCATTGCCGGCAGCGACCGTCGCGGCACTATCTACGGCATCTACGAACTGTCGCGCCAGATAGGCGTTTCGCCGTGGTACTACTGGGCCGACGTGCCCACTGAGCACCACGACTCCCTTTATATAAAGAAAGGTGTCTACACCGACGGCGAGCCTGCCGTGGACTATCGCGGCATTTTCCTCAACGACGAGGCCCCTTGTCTGACGTCGTGGGTGAAGAACACGTTCCACACCAACTATGGCGGCCATGAGTTCTACGCCAAGGTGTTCGAACTCATCCTGCGCCTGCGGGGCAACATGCTGTGGCCTGCCATGTGGAGCTGGGCCTTCTATGCCGATGACCTCGAGAATGGCAAGCTGGCCGACGAGATGGGCATCGTTGTGGGCACCAGCCATCACGAGCCCATGGCACGCAACCATCAGGAATGGGCGCGCCACAGAAGCGAGTACGGCGCGTGGAATTACCAGACCAATCAGGCAGTCATCGACCGTTTCTTCCGTGAGGGCATCGAGCGCATGCGCGGCACCGAGGACATGGTGACCATCGGCATGCGTGGCGACGGCGACGAGGCCATGAGCGAGGAGGCCGACACGAGGCTGCTGCAGCGCATCGTGAAAAACCAGCGCCGCATCATCAGCCAGGTGACGGGCCGTCCGGCACGCGAGACGCAGCAGGTGTGGGCGCTTTATAAGGAGGTGCTCGACTACTACGACAAAGGCATGCGCGTGCCCGACGACGTCATCATGCTGCTTTGCGACGACAACTGGGGCAACGTGCGGCGCGTGCCTGGCCTGAACAAGCATAAGGGCGGCTGGGGCCTGTACTACCACGTCGATTACGTGGGTGCGCCGCGCAACAGCAAGTGGCTCAACGTGACGCCCTCACAGAACATGTGGGAGCAACTGTCGCTGGCCTACGACTACGGTATCAGCCGCATGTGGATACTGAACGTAGGCGACCTGAAGCCGATGGAATATCCCATCCAGCTGTTCATGGACATGGCGTGGAATCCGCGTGCGGTGACGGTGGATGTGGTGGGTTCGCATACCGAGCCCTTCTGCACAGCGGCATTCGGTCCCGGGGAAGGTCCTGAGGCAGCCCGCCTGCTGAACCTCTGCAGCAAGATGAACGGCCGCGTGACAGCCGAGATGCTCACAGCCGACACCTACAACCTGCATTCAGGCGAGTGGGCACAGGTGGTGGCCGACTACGTGCAGCTGGAGGCTGAGGCCCTGCGCCAGTACGTGCGCCTGCAGCCCAGTCAGCGCGATGCCTATCGCGAAATGATTCTCTTCCCCATACAGGCAATGGGGAATGTCTACTCCATGTACTACGCCCAGGCCATGAACCGTCAACTGGCCCGCGAGGGCAATCCCGACGCCAACCGTTGGGCCGACCGCGTGGCTGAATGCTTCCGTCGCGACTCGCTGCTCTGTGCCGAGTACAACAACGACGTGGCGGGCGGCAAGTGGCGTGGCATGATGACGCAGAAGCACATCGGCTACCGCTCCTGGAACGACGACTTCGGACCTGCCGACGTGATGCCGGCGGTGACGAGGGTGGAGACCGGAGAAGGCAGCACGTTCACGGAGCAGGGTGGCTACGTGGCGATGGAGGCCGAACACTACGCCCGCAAACACGATGCCGAGGGACTCAGCTGGACCTGCATTCCCTACATGGGTCGCACGCTCAGCGGCATGGCCGTGATGCCCTACACGCAACCGCTGCCGCAGCAGGGCGGGCCGAGCCTGGAGTATCGCTTCAGCACCACCGGCGACGTGCGGCGCGTGGTGGTCGTGGTGAAATCGACGCTCGACTTCCTGAACAAGGGCGGCCACTGCTTCCGCGTGACGCTTGACGGCGGCAAGTCGTTTGTGGCCAATTTCAATCACAACCTGAACGAGCGGCCGGAGAACATCTATAGCATCTATTATCCCACGGTGGCGAGCCGTGTGGTGGCGGTCGATGTCGACCTGCAGGCCCCTGCCGGCAACCACGTGCTGACGCTGGAGCCGCTCGATCCGGCCATCGTGTTCGAAAAGGTGGTCGTCGACTGCGGCGGCTACGAGAAGAGCTTCCTCTTCGGCAACGAGTCGCCCCGCAAGGCGCTGCGCCAGCCGTAGGGAAAGCGTGGGTCTGCTGCAGGAAAACAAGTTGTTTTACAGTGCAAAATAACTTGTTTTCCTCGGCAAATCAACTCATTTTGCCGCAGTAGAAGCGGCCTTAGGTAGATAGAGAAAAGGCAGAGAAGAATACGAATAAAGCAAGAGAAGATGATGAAGAGAGCATTTTGGCGAGCTCGCCTGCTGGCGCTGGTGCTGGCGGTGGCAGGGAGTGGCTGCTGTTGGGCTGCGACGCAGCCGCAGCCTACGGAGAAGGCGCAGTTGGCGGAAGGGAAGAAGCAGAAGGCAGGGCAGGCGCAGCCGGCGGCAGGGAAGGAACTGCTGCTGGGCGGCGAGTTGAGCAACTCGGCGGCAACCAGCGAGAAGGACATCGTGGCGGTGATGAGCCGCATGCGCGAGGCTGGACTGAAGCTGCTGCTGGTGCCTGTGTCGTGGGACCTGCTGGAACCCGAGGAGGGCCGTTTCGACTTCCGTCTCGTGGACTGCATGCTGAGCCAGGCGCGCAGCAACGGCCAGCGGTTGGTGCTGTTGTGGTTTGGCGCGTGGAAGAACTCCATGTCGTGCTACGCCCCGATGTGGGTGAAGCGCGACGTGAAGCGGTTCCCCCGTGCCATGACGCGCAGCGGCAAACCCCTGGAGATTCTGTCGGCCTTCTCGGAGAAGGTGCTGCAGGCCGACTTGCGAGCCTTCACAGCACTGATGCGCCACTTGAGGGATGCTGATGCCGGCACCGGCACGGTGGCGATGGTGCAAGTGGAGAACGAGGTGGGCATGCTGGAGGATGCCCGCGACCACTCGCCGCTGGCCGAGAAGGCGTTCAAGGCGTGGAAGGCTTCGCCCAGTGCCTATAGGGGCAGGGGAGGCGAACTCGCCGAGGACGAGGCGTTCACGGCCTACCACTATGCACGCTACATAGAGCGGCTGGCGAGCGAAGGAAAGAAGATTTACGACGTGCCGATGTACGTGAATGCAGCGCTGAACAGCCGTGGCCGCAAGCCAGGCGAATATCCGTCGGGCGGTCCGCTGGCCCATCTGGCCGGCATCTGGAACGCGGCGGCGCCGAGCATCGACATGCTGTCGCCCGACATCTACGACGAGGGGTTCAAGTCGTGGGCTGCGCAGTACGACTTCGACGGCAACCGGCTGTTCATTCCCGAGAGCCGCTGCTGCATGAACAGCGGTGTGCGGGCGCTCTATGTGGTGGGCGAGCATGGTGCCGTGGGCTTTTGCCCGTTTGCCGTAGACCGCGGTTCGGAGGCCGAGCTGAAGGAACTGCGCCGTGGCTACGACCTGCTGGAGGAACTGATGAAGCTGCAAGGGAAACCGGCAGCACAGGGGCAGGCCATGCGCGGGGTGCTGCTGGATGAAACAGAGAAGACCACGACGCTCGACTTCGGCGACGTGCAGCTGCGTTGCAGCCACTACCTGACGCTGCCTTGGGACAGCCGCGGCAAGGACGGATCGACATGGCGCGAGGGCGGTGCCGTCATCGTGCGACTGGCGAAGGAAGAGTTTCTGATTGCCGGCAGTGGCGTGGTGGTGGAGTTTTCCTCCGGCTCTTCCAATGGGAAGGGCTCTGGCACTATGCTGCTGGGCGAGGACGGTTTTGCGCTGGAAGGAGACAAGGCCCTCCAGGAAGGGCAAGAATCAAGGGGCCGCTCAGCGATGCCGCTTTTGGAGCAACAACGGGGGAAGAAGAAACAATACGAGGGACACCAGATTGGGCTGGGCACCGTGGATGAGATGCGCGCCGGCGACGGTGGGAAAATGGAATATGTGCGAAGGCTGAATGGCGACGAGACCCATCAGGGGCGGCACGTGCGTATCAGTATCGACGACTATCAGTTGCTGCACGTGCGCCTCTATGAGTATTGACGATGGCTATCGGCAAAGTTTGCAGCCCTCGCACTTGGAGAGCTCGCCGCGGAAACGCTTGTCCACCAAGTAGCGCAGTCGGTCGCGCAGGGGCTCGAGGGCGATGTTGTCGATGACTTCCGTCACGAAGGCCTGCTGCAGCAGCAGGCGAGCCTCGCGCTCGGTGATGCCTCGCTGCCGCATGTAGAACAAGGCCGCATCGTTGAGCTGGCCCACCGTGGAGCCGTGCGAGCACTTCACGTCGTCGGCATAGATTTCGAGCATGGGCTGCGTGTACATGCGGGCTTCGCGCGAGGCGCAGAGGTTCTGGTTGCGCATCTCTGAGGCGGTCTGCTGTGCACCGTGTTCCACCAGCACGCGTCCGGCGAAGGCTCCGGTGGCATCGTTGTCGAGCACATACTTATAGAGTTCGTGACTCGTGCAGTGGGGCACGTGGTGCACCACAAGCGTGTTGTTGTCTACATGCTGCTGTTTGTCGGCAATGACGCATCCGCCCAGCCAGCATTCGGCACCCTCGCCGCGGAAGTGCAGGTCGAGGCGGTTGCGCGTGGTGCCGTTGTGCAAGGTGATGACATTGTGTGTGACGTGGCTGTTGGCTTGCTGCTCCACATAGACATTGCTCACACGGACGTTCTTCGCATGCGTCTCTTCCAGGCAATAGAGATTGACGGTAGCTCCAGGCATGGCAAAGACCTCGGTGACCTGCGTGGTAAGGAACGCCTTGTCGTCGGCAGCATGGTCGCAGAAGAGCAGTTTTGCTTCACTTCCTTCCTCGGCCACGATGAGCACGCGCCGGTTGACCATGAAGGCCCCCTCCAAACCTCCCCCCGTAGGGGAGGCTTTCTTTCCTCCCCATCCCTCCGAATCTCCCCCCGTAGGGGAGACTTCTCCTGGGGCGGTCTCTCCCCCTCGGGAGAGGCGGTAGGGCGCCTTCAGGATGTTAATGACCTGAATGGTCTTCTCTACCTTCACGCCTCGGGGCACATAGACGAGCAATCCATCCTGTGCAAGCATCGTGTTCAATGCCGTGACGGCATCGTCGGCAGTATTGGCCAACCGGCCATAGAACTGCTTCACCATTTCAGCATGCTCGCGCAGCGAACCGACAACGACTCCCTCAGGCAGAGCGTGCGCCCCAAAAGCCATTGTCTTCAACTTCTTGAACTCCTTAGACTCCTTGAACTCCTTAGCTTCATAGAACTGGTCGTTGACGATGAAGTAGAGCAGCGTCGAGAGGTTGGGCACGTCGCACTTGAAGGCGTCGTAGGGGTTCACGGGAATCGCCAACCGCCTAAGGTTCAGTCCGTAGTCGGGTGCAAACAGTTCGGCGATGTTCGTATATTTATAGCGCTCCACCTTTCGCGAGGGGAATCCCTGCCGCTGGAAATCCTCGAAAGCACGGTCGCGCACGGCATTCATCACGTCAGCCGAATGCTGACAGATGAGGTCGCGCGCCTGGCGGTAGAGGTCGATGTACTGAGCACCCACCCCCTGCAGACTCTCCCCCTGCCCCTCCCTATGAGGGAGGGGAGTAGATACACTATTATGCTTAATTTCTTTATTCTCCATCTCGTAGGTTTCAATAGATCAAATACCATCTGTACTCCCTCCCTCCCTCGGGAGGGCCGGGGTGGGGCTTTTTATCCAGTCATAGCCTCGCTCCTGAATCTCCTTTGCCAACTCGGGACCGGCGGTCCTGACGATGCGGCCCTGATAGAGCACGTGCACCACGTCGGGGCGAATCATCTCCAAGAGGCGGTCGTAGTGGGTGATGACGATGCACGACGACTCCGGCGTGCGCAGCTTGTTCACGCCCTCGGCAACGATGCGCATGGCGTCGACGTCGAGGCCGGAGTCGGTCTCGTCGAGGATTGCCAGTGTGGGCTCGAGCATCGCCATCTGGAAAATCTCGTTGCGTTTCTTTTCGCCACCGCTGAAGCCTTCGTTCACCGAACGGCGCGTGAACTTCGCGTCGAGGTCTACAATTTTTCGCTTCTCGTTCATGAGCTTGATGAACTCGGCGGCCTTCAGCTCAGGCAGTCCCTTCGCCTTGCGCTTCTCGTTGACGGCGGCCTTCAGGAAGTTCGTCATCGACACACCGGGAATCTCCACCGGATACTGGAACGACAGGAACAGTCCCTCGTGGGCGCGCTCCTCGGGTTTCATCTCCAGCAGGTTCTTGCCGTTGTACCACGCTTCGCCCTCCGTGACCTCGTAGAGCGGATTGCCCACGAGCACCGCCGAGAGTGTCGACTTACCAGAGCCGTTGGGGCCCATGATGGCATGCGTCTCGCCATCGCGGATGACGAGGTCAATGCCTTTCAGTATTTCTTTGCCAGCAATCGTGGCATGCAGGTTCTTTACTTCTAACATTATTTTTTTTTGTTTGCGGTTCGCTTTATTTGAGTTTACTGTTTCTTTCTTCATTTCATTCCGAAAGGCTACGGGTAGGCGACGGAACGTCGGGAATGAGCGAGCAAGCTCGAGTCCAGATGATTACTATTTGCGATTGAATTTAATATTATACTTTTCGCTTTTCGTTTCCTCCCCAAAGGAGAGGGATTTCCTGACCGTGCCGTCGGAACGTCTCACGATGACTGGGCCACGATAGTTCCGGTCGACACGCTGGCCGTCGAGGGCAAAGATGGCCTCAGGCTTTGGAACGCCAGTCGTGTGGACATCAGCAATGCCCGCGATGGTACGACCGCCCATAGTGATGGGCAACTCCTCGTCCATGCGGTCGCCGAGGGGCCGGAAATAGGCTCGGAAGGGCTCTACGTCGTCGTCGCTGAACACGAAGGCACTGCCATCGCTCTTCACGGTGTAATGGCTGGCCGAGGCCATTGACCGGTCGATGTCGAGGTAGAGGACGTTGTCGAGCGTACCGCCAAAGGCGTAGTTCACGGCTGTCTCATAGCTTTCAGGGAACCGCAGGAACGCAACGTCGGTGGCCGTCAGTGCCAAGGTCTGGCCATTTGCCCACACCAGATAGGGCTGATAGGCCGCGATGGCGGGTGCATCATCGAAATGCAGCATGCAGCCCACCTCCTCGGTCCATTGCTTCAGCAGCATCTCGTCGGCATTGGGTAGCTGGGCATCGAAGGGCACCGACAGCGTGGTCCATGTCCGGTCGGGCAGCACCCGCGAGTAGGTAACCTTTGCAGCCTGAAAGTTGATGGGAGCGGCAAACGGATAGCCGTCAGTCAAGCTGATGAGCGCTGCCGTCGAGCCTCTCACCACATTCCTGTTGCCGATGCCCTCAGGCACCTCGGCATTGGCATCGAGCAGGTACAGGCAGTTGGGATTGTCGCTGGGTGTGACCTTCGACAGCCTTTTGCCGGCATATCGCATGTCGGCAGCCAAGGCATCAGCAGGCACCGTGATGGCGGTCGTATCGGTAGTGGCCGTGATCGAACCATCAGCATGATAGAACAAAGCACCGCGCGAGAGTTCGTAACCGGCTGTCCGCACCTGAGTCTTCAGGTCGGTCTCTACCCATGCCACGTACTTACAGCCCAGGCGGCTCTCCAGGTCATTCCGAAGCGTGAACTCCACGTTGACCGTTCGCGTCTCGCCAGGTTGCAGCCGGACGAACCTCGCTGCCGAGCCATAGTCGCCGCTTTCGCGACTGTAGGCACCTATATAGAACTCACGTTCGAAAGCCTTGTCCATGCGGTTGGTCACGACGGCTTGCAGCTTCAGCACTCCGCCAATGAGTTTGTCGCCATCGACGTTCAGCAACCGAATGTTCATCTCGAGCGTCTGCTCGGCCTTCGTCGGAATAACGGTGCCAATGGGCTGCATACCTTCTGCATCGAGGCAGACCTTGTAGACGGTTCCCTCTTCAAGACGCCCGCCAAAATGCACTGGCACTCGCTGTCTTTCTCCGGCAGGAATGCAAAGATTCATTTCATACAAGGCAACGAGGTCGCTATCCTCCTCGCACATCAGCCACAACGGACCGTAGTACGTGGGACCGTTGTTGGTCACGTCTATCATGTAGTCCCAGCCTGTCCAGCCACCATTCGTCTCGATACTGTTGACGTGCAGGTCTTCACCGGCCATATGGTTGTGCAGCCGCAGCGAGTCGCCAGCGATGTCGGCCATGATGAAGTGGTGGTCGCCGCCCAGGTCTCTTGTCCAGTGGTCGTCGTCGGCATTGCGACTCACGGGCCGCAATTCGTAGTGCCCTTCGCTGATGCCGGCACCAAAGTCGATGCCATACATCCTACTGCTCCCGTCGCCGGGCTTCAGGCTGAATCCGTAGTTATATGTTCCCAGCACGCGCAGCAACTGTCCGTCGGCATAGAGGCCGATGGCACACTGCGTGGCATGGTCGGTGGTATGGGCACTCATGCGTTCGTCGGCGATGAGGATTCCGCTGAAATCGTCGTCGGTCGCCGACCGATAGTACACTTGTTTGCCCCTTGCCGTCAGCGAGGATGCAATCATGCCTCCGCTTTCAGCATCCATGCCGCCTTTGTCAGGCTGGATGCCTATCACGGCATTGTGGCTGTAGCCAAAATTATAAAAGAACAAGGGCGACATCGATGACAGCAGGAAATAACCATCGTAGAGGCCGTCCCACCCCCAGTTGAAATGGAAGTAGCCGTCGTGGCTATAGCCATCGCAAACGAAAGCATGTCCTCCTTCCCAGGTGTCAGCACCTGTATAGAAAACCGGGCGACCCTGACTAAGTTCGTTGTAGATGAGGTCCTCCCACTCCTTCTTCGAGTACTGAGCCTGCTGCACGAACCGCATGCCTGCATCGTAGTCGAAATAGGTTGCCAGCGCATAGGCAACGGCCTCGGCATAGGCGCCCGAGCCGTCCTTGCCGTAGTTCATCCTGACGGCCTGTCCGGCATAGCGCATCAGTGTTGCCACGGCATCGCCGCTCTGAGTGCTGTAGCTGCCGGCATAGCTGCCCAGCATGGAAGTCCAGTCGAAGACAACAGGCTCCAGTGGTGCACTGGCCATGTAGTACTTGGGGATGGCCGTGGTGGCCTGCTGCGGCCACTGGTGATAGTACATGATCTGTGCCATGGCCGTTGCCACGCACCCCGTGGGACATCCTTCCTTCGGCACCTTATTGTTATAGGGAGCTTCCTGCCCCCAAGAGGTGGCTATCATGGGTTTGATAAGGCGGCGAACCTTTTCCGGTTCTGTTGCTGTTTCGGCGATGAGCGTGGGCTGTCCGTGCTCGTTCAGCCATTTCAGCTCCTTATCATAGGTCAGCAGCCAACTGCGCATGTTCTGTGGCATGGTGGCATCAGCAGGAAGGGCACATTCCGAATAGCCCAACACGGCAGGCAGGCGGTCGTCGGCAGCAGCCACCACGAAACCCTCTCCACTGGTAAGACCAAACACATAGCAGGCCTCACTTCTCGCCAGATAGCGAAAGGGGGTCGAAGAAATTTTCATCATGTTTCTCCTCTGCGCACTGCCCTCATGGGAAACCGAGAGGAATGCCCTTGCGCGCTGCTCAGCCTGCTCCCGGTCGAGTGGAGCAGCATGGCCAAGCACCGATGCCAGAAGCATGCATAAAATGAAAATGAGTCTATTCATAATAATTTGCGACCACAGATGTCACGGATTTTTTTTCAATGTCACGGATGTATTTTCCCCACAGATATTTCTGCCTCGCTGTTCTCCCTCCCCCTTTGGGGAGGGCTGGGGTGGGGCTCCGTCGCTGTTCTCCCTCCCCCTTTGGGGAGGGCCGGGGTGGGGCTTCGGGGTGGGGCTCCCTCTCTGTTCCCCCTCCCCCTTTGGGGAGGGTCGGGGTGGGGCTCCCTACCCCACCGTTCCTTCCAGCGATACTGAGAGCAGCTTCTGCGCCTCCACGGCAAACTCCATGGGCAGCTTGTTGAGCACTTCGCGGGCATAGCCGCCCACGATGAGGCCCACGGCCTGCTCCGTGGGGATGCCGCGCTGGTTGCAGTAGAACAGCTGGTCCTCGGAGATTTTCGATGTCGTGGCCTCGTGCTCGAAGATGGCCGTGGGGTTGTGCACGTCCATGTAGGGGAATGTGTGGGCACCGCAGTCGGAGCCCAGCAGCAGCGAGTCGCACGACGAGTAGTTGCGGGCGTTCTCGGCCTTCGCCGTGGCGCGCACCAGTCCGCGGTAGGAGTTCTGCGAGTGGCCTGCCGAGATGCCTTTCGAGATGATGGTCGAACGCGTGTTGCGCCCCATGTGAATCATCTTCGTGCCGGTGTCGGCTTCCTGGTAGTGGTTGGTCACGGCCACCGAGTAGAACTCAGCCACCGAGTTGTCGCCGCGCAGCACGCACGACGGATATTTCCACGTGATGGCCGAGCCCGTTTCCACCTGTGTCCAGGAGAGCTTCGAACTTTCGCCGCGCAGGTCGCCGCGCTTCGTCACGAGGTTGAGCACGCCGCCCTTGCCGCGTTCGTCGCCGGGATACCAGTTCTGCACCGTGGAGTATTTCACTTCGGCGCGGTCGTTCACGATGATTTCCACGATGGCCGCATGTAGCTGGTTCTCGTCGCGCATCGGGGCGGTGCATCCCTCCAGGTACGACACGTAGGAGTCGTCGTCGGCCACGATGAGCGTCCTTTCGAACTGCCCCGTGCCGCGGGCGTTGATGCGGAAGTACGAGCTGAGCTCCATCGGGCAGCGCACGCCCTTGGGGATGTAGACGAACGAGCCGTCGGAGAACACCGCCGAGTTCAGTGCGGCGAAGAAGTTGTCGCGATAGGGCACCACCGTGCCGAGATACTGGCGCACCAGGTCGGGGTATTCCTTCACGGCCTCGCCGATGGAGCAGAAGATGATGCCCTTCTCCTGCAGCTGCGCCTTGAACGTGGTCTTCACCGACACCGAGTCCATGATGGCATCCACGGCGGTGTTGCCGCTCAGCGCCAGGCGCTCCTCCAGGGGGATGCCCAGCTTGTCGAAGGTCTTCTCGAGCTCAGGGTCGATGGTCTCCTCTCTCCTCTCTCCACTCTCCACTCTCCTCTTTTTCGCCGTAGGGTCGGCGTAGTACGAGATGGCCTGATAGTCGATGTCGGGCAGGTGCACGTGTCCCCATTCCGGCTGGCGCATCGTGAGCCAGTGTCGGAATGCCTTCAGGCGGAACTCCAGCAGCCAGTCGGGTTCACCCTTCTTCTGCGAGATGAGTCGCACCACGTCCTCGCTGAGTCCCACGGGAATCACCTCCGTCGGCACGTCGGTGGTGAAGCCGAACTCATATTTCTTTTCGGCTATGCGGCGCACCAGCTCGTTGTCGCTCTCGTTCTCGCCCTCGCTACCTATATTCTTGTTCTTCAGATTTTCTTCCATGATGATTGCTTTCGCACAAATGTGGTGCAAAGGTACGAATAATCGAGCGCAGAACAAAAGAAACTCGTTTCTTTTTTTTGCCGAGATGTAGTACCTTCGCGATTTTTTAATCGCAAAGGTACGAATAAGTGAGCGAAATGCAAAAAGAATTATTGATTATTTTACCCCGCTTTATAGCCGCCCCTTATCAAGGGGCTCAAAATCTTTTTCATTTCCGAACAAATGGAGCAGCGAGTACCAATAAATATGTTTAATTGGCCGAGTCGTGACATTTGAAGACTAAGTCAACGAAAGTACCTTCGGCGGAGCCAAAGGTACGAATAATCGAGCGCAGACTTCCCTCGCCTTTATAAGCCTGGAAGCATCGTTTCATCCATGCAGAGCTATGCTTTCATGAAGTAATATATAGTATATTGCAAAGTAATATATGATATATTGCAAAGTAATATATGATATATTGCCGAGTAATATATGATATATTACTTCATGAAACCATAGCTTTTCTTACATCAGAGCATGCTTTTGCAAGCTTTGATGGTGGCTTCTGCTAACTCTGAACCGTAGTTATGGGGTCAGCAGGTTGCAACAATTTTTTTGATGATTGTTTTTGGAGATAATATAGCAGATGACCTGGCATACAAGTTTTTTGCGTAAAACCCCGAAGGGGTGTTAAGATTACAGGCAGGTGGTGGAGTGCGT